>OLWZ01000370.1_pt1 | contig 27767 bp, 25 predicted proteins | sample 1674011 | NCBI WGS metagenome assembly OLWZ01 (sample SAMEA103958137, study PRJEB25191) | human gut metagenome | biome: human-associated habitat [ENVO:00009003]; feature: intestine environment [ENVO:2100002]; material: feces | place: Germany | collected 2013/2015 | reverse complement strand
CCTCCCCGAGGATATGCTCCACAACCGCCGCCTGGCCCCCCGCATCTACATACAGAAGGACGAGCACTTCTACTGGCCCGGCGACGAGAACAACGACTGCCCCGACGACACCCAGTACTGCTACGGCCTGCGCCGCCAGCTGGGCGTGCTGTGCGACGGCACCGTGATCCCCTGCTGTCTGGACAGCGAGGGCCGGCTGGCCCTGGGCAACATTTTCCACCAGAGCCTGGACTACATTCTCAACACGCCCCGGGCCCAGCGCATCCGCCGCGGCTTTGACTGCCGTAAGCCCGCCGAGGCCCTCTGCCGCCGCTGCCACTACGCCTCCCGCTTTAATATACCTTTACCACAGAGCAACAAAAAGTAACGATCAGACAACAGCATTTGAAAATAAATGGCAAACAAGAGTAACAAAAACAGCAACCAAAGCTCCCAAAAAATACCGGTCCCGCTGGCCTCTCTGCCGGCAGTCCTGCTGCCCTGGTACGACCGGGAAAAGCGTTCTCTCCCTTGGCGAGATATCGTCACGCCTTACCGCACCTGGGTGTCGGAGATCATGCTCCAGCAGACGCGTGTACAGGCGGTACTGCCCTATTTTGAGCGGTTTATGGCCGCCGCGCCGGACGTGCCCGCCCTGGCGGAATTAGCGGAAGACCGCTTGCTCTCCCTGTGGCAGGGCCTGGGCTATTACAGCCGCGCCCGCAGCCTGCAGCGCTCCGCCCGCGTCATGGTGGACCAATACGGCGGCTGTCTCCCCGACACGTACAGCGACCTGATACAGCTTCCCGGAATCGGCGACTATACGGCGGGCGCGATACTCTCCATCGCCTTTAATAAAGCCGTTCCTGCCGTTGACGGCAACGTACTGCGTATCGCGGCGCGGCTGACCGCCTGCGGCGATAACGTCCTTGACCCGCGGACACGCCAGCACGTCCGCGATGCGCTGGCGGCCGTCATGCCCACCGACCGCCCCGGCGATTTTAACCAGGCCATGATGGACCTGGGTGCCGCAGTCTGCTTGCCAAAAAATCCCAACTGCGAAAGCTGTCCCGCCGCAAGCCTTTGTGCCGCAAAGGCTGCGGGGCTTCAGTCCCGGCTGCCGGTGCGGGAAAAAAATACTGCCAAGCCGGATAAGGACCTGACGGTCTTTCTGCTGACCACCCCCGATGGCCGCACAGCCCTGCGCCGCCGCCCGGAAACGGGCCTGCTCTCCGGCCTGTGGGAGTTTCCCAACACCGCGGGTGAATTGACGGAAACCCTTGCGGCACAACAGCTTCGGGACTGGGGACTCACGCCGCTTTCCTGGGAGAAGCGCTTTTCGGACAGGCATATCTTTACCCATCTCCGCTGGAATATGACGGTATTTCGCTTAACCGTCGCTGGCGACGGCCCTCCGGACTGGGTCTGGGCATCTGATGACCGGGATCTCTACCCCATGCCCACCGCCTTCAAAAAGTTGGAAAACAAATAAAATCGTATGCAAATAAAGGAGAAACAGGGATGGCACAGTTGTATTTTAAGTTTGGCGCCATGGGCTCCAGCAAAACGGCCAACGCGCTGATGGCGCGGTTCAACTACGAGGAGCGCGGCCAGGAGACACTGCTGGTAAAGCCCCGTCTGGACACCCGTGACGGCGACCACATGGTCTATTCCCGCATCGGCCTGAAACACCCCTGCATCTACTTTGACGAGATGCGCGAAATGTCGGAAACAGAACTGCAGACCTATGCCTGCATTATCATCGACGAGGCCCAGTTCCTGACAAAAGATGAGGTCTATTACCTCGTCCACCTCGTCGATGACTGCAGCATCCCCGTCATCTGTTACGGTCTCCGCGCCGATTTCAAGGGCGATCTGTTCCCCGGCAGCTACCATCTGCTGGTGCTGGCGGACAAGCTGGAGGAGGTCAAAACTATCTGTTGGTGCGGCAAAAAAGCGGCCTTTAACGCCCGTTTCGACGAAAATGGCCATGTGGTAAAGGAGGGCGCACAGGTGGTGCTGGGTGCCAACGACAAGTATATCGGTCTGTGTCGCCGCCACTGGATGGCTGGCGACCTGGGCCCGGATTTTGACATCCACAAGGTATGATCTGCACCTTATGTCCCCGTAACTGCGGGGCAGAGCGCACTGCGGAGCACGGCAGCGGATTCTGCGGTATGCCCGCCGGACTGCGGGTGGCACGGGCCATGCTGCACCGGTGGGAGGAGCCGCCCATCTCCGGCACAAATGGCGCGGGAACGGTGTTTTTCTCCGGCTGTACCCTGCGGTGCTGCTACTGTCAGAATGGCAGCATTTCCGCCGGTGGTCAGGGAAAGGATATCTCCACGGCGCGGCTGCGGGAGATTTTCGACGAGCTGATCGCCCGGGGCGCCCACAACATCGAGTTGGTGACGCCCACTCATTTCCTGCCGTGGATACTGCCGGCCCTGGAGCCAAAGCTTCCGGTACCGGTGGTGTACAACTGCGGTGGGCATGAAAAGGTCGATACGCTGCGGCAGCTGGAAGGAAAGGTAGACATATATCTACCGGACCTGAAATATGCCGACGGCGCGCTGGCTAAGGCACTCTCCGGGGCGGAGGACTACTTTCCCGCGGCCTGCGAAGCCATACGAGAGATGTTTCGCCAGGTGGGACCGCCGGTGTACGACGAGAATGGACTGATGAAACAGGGTGTGATCCTGCGGCATCTGGTGCTGCCGGGATATCTGGACAACACTCGGAGGGTGTTGGACTGGATCGCAGAGACCTTTGCACCCGGTGACGTGGTGGTGTCGCTGATGAGCCAGTATACGCCGCCGGCTGGCATGACGGGCCGGCTGGCGCGGCGGGTGACGGCGGCGGAGTACCGGGCGGCAGTGACCTATATGCGGAACTGCGGCATTGAGGACGGCTTCGTGCAGGAACGGACCTCCGCCGAGGAGGCCTACACGCCGGCTTTTGACGGAACAGGCGTATAACAGCAAAAAAAGAAAGCCCTTCGGGCTTTCTTTTTTTGCTGTTATCGGGCCTGGGCGCGGTCATAGGAGACCACCACGCGGCGGTTTGGCTCAGTGCCCACGGAGTAAGTGGTGACACCGGGGACATCCTGCAGGGCGGCGTGGATCACATGGCGCTCGTAGGCGTTCATGGGCTCCAGGGTCACGCTACGGCGGTACTTCTGTACCTTGGACGCCACCTTGCGGGCCAGGCTCTCCAGACTCTGCTCACGGCGGGCACGGTAGTTCTCGGCATCCATCTGGACGCGGACACGCTTGCTGTCGCTGCCGGTGTTGATGGCATAGTTGGTCAGCTGCTGGATGGCATCCAGCGTCTCGCCGCGATGACCGATCAGCTGGCCCAGACGCTCGCCCACCAGAATGACCTTGTAGCGGCCCTTCTCCACCTCGTAGACCTTGACCTCGGCGGCGCTGTCCATGTGCTGGAGTAGGCCGGAGACGAAGGCGATGATACGCTTGGCGTTATCGTCATCACACTCGGGCAGGTCGATGGCCGGGGCCACAGGGGCAGGACGCTCCTTCTTTTCGGGACGGGGACGGTCGCTGCGGTCGGGACGGCTCTGACGGTCCTGACGGGGCTTGTCAGCCTTTGACGCCGCCGGTTTAGCGGGGACGGCGGGCTTGGGCTCCGCTTTGGGGGCGGCAGGGGTCTCGGGGATGATCTTCACCTCGGCGGGGGCGGCAACGTCTGCTTCCTCGGGACCATAGGTGATACGGATACGGGCGGGGGTGGCGCCGATGCCCAGGAAGCCGGTCTTGGCACGCTCCAGAATGGAGACAGACACGTCATCGCGGTCCATGCCCAGCTGCTCAAGGCCTTTACGCAGCGCCTCGTCCTCAGTCTTGCCCGTTACGTCGATATAACTCATAGACAAAACTCCTTATTCGTCGTAGTGTTCCTCGCGGTAGGCGCGGCCCCGTGCGTAGGGACGATTGCCCACCTTGCCGGCTTCCGTGGTGCTCTCGCCGGTCTTTTTCTTTTTGGGCTGGGGCTGGGGCTTCTTGCCTCCCTTGGACTGGGCCTGCTGCTCCAGCTGACGGTTGTAATTCTCGCGGGCAGCCTGCATTTTAGCGTAGCGGGCCTCGCGCTTCTGGCGCTCCTTGTCGGTCTCCTCGCGGTCCAGCACCTTAGAGAAGTGCTTGTTCAGCACCTGCTCCTGAATGCAGGAGAAGGCGGCGTTGGCGATCCAGTAGACGCACAGGGCGGCGGGGAGGATATAACCCATCCACACCGTCATCAGGGGCATCATGTAGAGCATCGCCTTGGAGGAGCCGTTCATGTTGCTGTTGCCGTTGGTCTTCATGGAGATGCGGGTCATCAGGAACTGCAGCGCGGCGGAGATCAGCGGCATGAGCATGATACCGATGACGGGCCAGCCGCCGGAGGGGAACTGGCCGAACAGATCCTTGGGCACGGCGGACAGATCCATGCTGAGGAAGGTGTAGTTCAGGTCGATAAGACCATCGAATTTGCCCTCGAAGCTGGACCAGTTATCGTGGATGAACTTGGCCAGATAGATCTGGTCATAAGCAGAGGCCTGACCACTGGCGCCGGACACATACCCCAGGGACACCGCCAGCTCGGTGATCTTGGCGATGACCTCATTAGACAGGGACATGAAGTAGCGCAGGGGTGTGCGGATGATGTAGTACAGGGCGATCAGTATGGGGAAGGGCAGGAAGGACCACAGGCACCCGGACATGGGGTTGACACCCTCGCGGGCATAGAGGTCCGCGATCTCCTGCTGCTGCTTTTCTTTGTTATTGGCGTATTTCTTCTGGATCTCCTGCACCTTGCTGTTCATGCGGCCCATGCGGAGCATACTCTTCTTGCTCTTGAGCTGGAAGGGAAGCAGCACCAGCTTGACGATCAGGGTGAAGAGGATCAGAGCGACGCCGTAAGAGCCCGTCCAGGTATAGAACAGGCGGGTGAGCCACGCGAACGGCACACAGATGTAGTAGCCGAGTTGTGCAAACATAGGCTTTTATTCCTCCGTAGTTTTTTGAGGGGGGTTGGTTCAGGGCACCGGATCATACCAGCCGCCCTTGTGATGGTGGAAGGGATGGCACCGCATAAGACGCTTGAAGGCCAGCCAGCCGCCCTTGGCCGCACCGTATTTCTCGACCGCCTCAAGGGCGTACTGCGAGCAGGTGGGGATATAGCGGCAGCGGGGCGGGAACAGGGGCGAGACGGCCCGGCGATAAAAGCGGATAGCGGAGAGAAGAAGTCTTTTCATACATCCTCCCGCAGCAATCCCAGCTCTGCAAGGCAGCGGAGGTATTGCTTTTCCAGCTTATGATAGGGCAGCTCGGCGGCACGGACACGGCCCACCATGATAATATCCCAGCCGGGGAGCATATCGGCCCTGTGCAGGCGATAGAGCTCACGAAACCGGCGGCGGACACGGTTGCGGACCACGGCGTGGCCCAGCTTGGTGGAGACGGTGACGCCCAGGCGGCTCATTCCCTGTCTGTTCTTCAGGCAGTAGACCACCACGCCGCCGGAGACGGCGGACCGGCCCCTGCGGTAAATGCGGCGGAAGTCGCTGTTTTGCTTCACCGTTACTCTTGCGTCCATAGTTCCCTCGCTATACTGGTTTTGCCTCGCCAGATACACCGATAGGGACGGGGATCTCGATCCTCCGTCCCTCAGGGCTTATCTGTATGTGCGATGCACCTTCCGTGACCTCAATGGGTCAGACGGGCACGACCCTTGGCACGACGACGGGCCAGAACCTTGCGGCCGTTGCGGGTGGCCATTCTCTTGCGGAAGCCGTGCTCCTTGGAGCGCTGACGCTTCTTGGGCTGATAGGTACGGAACATTGCATGACACCTCCATTTTTAAGATTATCCGGCGGGACAACAAGGCCCCGCGCTTACTCGACAGCGGTGAGATATTCACCGCCGCAGTAAACATTTCCACGCCTGTTGCACATCTGCGTGCAACCACGCGGAGTATATTATACAGATACAGGGGGGCACTGTCAACAAAAATTTACCCACAAGCGCCCGTTTTTGCGGGAAAAACAGGGAAAAAGCCGGCAGTTTATATTTAGAATAGGTGTAGACTTCCGGCGTGTTTTCTGCTATAATGTAGTGGGATATTTTGCGGCGGTACACCCCCCGCCATTTTACCGCGGAGGAAAACAGACAGCCTCCGCCGAAAGGGGAGCTTTTGCTTGAATTCCATGAAAGACCTGTGGGACAGCGTGCTCAAGCGGCTGAGCCATGAGCTGTCCGAGACCACCATCAACACCTGGTTCGACGAGGTAACGGTGGTGACAATGGAGGACTCGGCCTTCGTGCTCCATTGCAGCAATACCTTTAAAAAAAGCACCATCGAGGCCCGGTTCCTGCCACACATCAAGGCGGCGCTGCGGGACCTGTTCTCCACGGACCTGGAGGTAAAAATTCTGGACGATCAGCAGCTGGCGGCTTATCACGGCGTGGCGCCGGACAGGCCGGGCGATCTGTCAGAGTCGGAGGCCTTCACCTTTGAGACGTATGTGGTTGGACCCCAGAACAAACTGGCCTTTGCCGCCGCCAAGGCGGTGACCGAGAAGCCCGGAGAGAACTACAATCCGCTGTTTATCTACGGTGACAGCGGACTGGGCAAGACGCACCTGCTGTACGCTATCGCCAACGCCCTGCGTAAAAAGCGGCCGGAGGCACGGATCGTCTATGTGAAGGGCGATGACTTCACCAATGAGCTGATCGCCTCCATCCGGGAGAACCGCAATGCGGAGTTTCGGGAAAAGTACCGGCAGACGGATATCCTGCTGATGGACGATATCCAATTCATCGCCGGCAAGATACAGACCCAGGAGGAGTTCTTTCATACCTTCAACACCCTGTATGAGTCCGGCCGGCAGATCGTGCTGACATCGGACCGTCCCCCAAAAGAGATCACTCAGCTGGAGGACCGGCTGCGGACCCGGTTCGAGTGGGGCCTGATGGTGGATGTGGCGCCGCCGGACTTTGAAACACGGTTCGCCATCGTGCAGAATAAGGCTGCCATGCTGGGCGTGAAGCTGCCCAACGAGGTGACGGACTACATCGCGGAGAACATCACCTCCAACGTGCGGCAGATCGAGGGCACGCTGAACAAGATACTGGCCTATCGGGATCTGCTGGACGACCAGGTCAACGAGGAGACCGTCAGCCGGGCCATCCGTGATATGCTGAAGAAGAGCAACGACTTTGCCCCCACCCCCAGCATCATCGTGGGATACATATGCAGCTACTTCCATGTGGACGAGGAGACGCTGCGGGGACAAAGCCGCAGCCGAGATGTGGTGGCCGCGCGGCAGATCGCCATGTATCTCATCCGCCGTATGACCTCCATGAGCCTGAACGACATCGGCAAGGAGTTCGGCGACAGGGACCACTCCACTATTCTGCACTCTCTGGATAAGGTGGAGAGCACGATGCGCTCCGACCCCGCTTTTGCTGAAAAGGTGAAGGAGATCACCACCAACATCAACAGCAAAAAGTGAGAAATCGCAGGTGCTGGCGAGACAGAGCGAAAGGGGAGGGTTTTCCCCATTTCCTGTGTAATCCACGTGGAAAATCCGTGTAACATCCGCATCACACATGAAGCTGTGGGAAACCCGGCGTGTTTTCCATAAAGGTATGTCTATAAAAAAGCCGATAACAGCGCGGGATAAACATGGATGTCCACATAAAATTTCCCTACTAATAAGACTACTGAAATAAAAGATTAGTTTATGTTTTGATTTAGAAAAATAGAACCGCTTTTTTGCATAGGGCTGATCTTTCAGACAGTGCAGGCGGCAATGACTTTCGGAAAGAGAGGAACGACGGATATGGTGAGATTTTCCTGTGAAAAGGCACTTGTACAACAGGCGGTGGCCGCAGTGTCCCGGGCGGTGGCGGCTAAAAGCTCCATCCCGGCGCTGGAGGGTATCCTGCTGGAGTGCGGCGAGGGACTGCGGCTGTCCGGCTATAATATGCAGACCGGCATACGCACCACGGTAGAGGCCGCAGTGTCCGAGGCAGGGCACATCGTGCTGAACGCCAGACTGTTCGGCGAGATGATCCGCCGCCTGCCGGATGATATGGTGACCTTTGAGGCAGACGACAAGTTCAACGTGAAGCTGAACTGCGGCGATGCCAGCTTCGAGCTTCCCGGCCTCAGCGCCGACGACTATCCGGAGCTGCCGGAGGTGGACGACCAGTTCTCCGTCACACTGGAGCAGCGGACGCTGAAGGCCATGATCAACCAGACCAGCTTTGCTGTTTCCGTCAATGAGGCCCGTCCCATCCACACCGGCGCCCTGTTTGAGATCAGCGACAAGGGACTGACCATGGTGGCGGTGGACGGCTTCCGTCTGGCGCTGCGCCGCGAGCCGTTGGAGCACATCGACGGCGGGGCCTTTAAGTTCGTGGCCCCCGGCGCCGCCCTGAATGAGGTGGAGAAAATATGCGCCGACACCGACGACATGGTGACGGTGACCCAGGGTAAGCGCCATCTGATGTTCGAGGCCGGGGCTACCCAGCTGATATGCCGCCGGTTGGAGGGTGAATTCCTGGACTACAAGAATGCCATACCTACCACCAACCCCATCTGCATCGAGGTGGACAACAAGACGATGATCGAAAGCCTGGACCGCGTCAGCGTGGTCATCAGCGAGAAGCTGAAAAGTCCGGTACGCTGCCTGTTCAGCCAGGACCGGGTGTATATGTCCGCCCGGACCGGAAACGGCGAAGCCCGGGATATCTGCCCCGTCCGCGGCGACGGACAGGAGCTGGAGATCGGCTTCAACAACCGCTATCTCATGGACGCCCTGCGCTATGCCCCGGCGGACACGGTGAAAATGCAGCTGAACACCGGTATTTCGCCCTGTATTATCACGCCTGTGGACGACAGTGACAACTTTCTTTATATGGTGCTGCCGGTGCGCCTGAAGGCGCAATAAAGGCACATCTCTTGTGCCCTGCCATCGTTACACCTCCTCGACATACACCCGGTACGCCGTCGTTGATTTGCCATCGGCAGAACGCAGGAGCTGCACCTTTATCGAACTGTGCGCGCTTTTTATTGAACAAAAAAACGGCATATTATATCTATGAACGAGGTTCATTATTATGGAGACTATCACCATCACAACGGAATATATCAAATTGCAGGATCTGCTGAAGTTTGCCGCGGCGGTAGAGACCGGCGGCGAGGCCAAACTCGTCATCCAGGAGGGTGACGTGACGGTCAATGGCGAGGTGTGTACCATGCGTGGCAAGAAGATCCGACCCGGCGACGTGGTGGCCTTCAACGGGCAGACGCTGACGGTGACGTATGAGAGTTGACGCCCTGCACCTGCAGGGCTGGCGGAACTACGGCACGCAAGCGCTGACGTTCGACCCCAGCTGCAACGTTATTTACGGAGAGAACGCCCAAGGAAAAACAAATCTGCTGGAGGCCATCGTATATCTTAGCTGTGGAAAAAGTCCCCGCGCCCACGGAGACAAGGAGCTGATCGGCTTTGATATGCAGGAGGCCGCGCTGTTGGGAGATATCTTTTCCCGGCAGCGGGAGTTTGTGACGGACATACGCCTCTTCCGCGGAAAGCGGCGGAAAATGACCGTTAACGGTGTGCCCGCCAAAAACAGCGCCGCCCTGTCCGACGTGCTGCATACCGTGTTTTTTGCGCCGGAGGATCTGTTTTTGATCCGGGCCGGTGCGGCGGAACGGCGGCGGTTCATGGACCTGTCGCTGTGCCAGCTGCGGCCGCGGTACGCCGAGGCGCTGAGCCAGTACAGTCGGCTGTATGAGCACAAGACCCGCATCCTGCGGGACAGCGAGGACAAGCCAGAGCTTTTGGACCTGCTGCCGGAATTCAACGAGGGCCTGTGCCGCAGCGGCGCAGTGCTGATAGGCTATCGGGCGCGGTTCTGTGCGGCGCTGGCGGAATATGCCCGACAGGCACACTATGAGTGCAGCGGCGAGAGGGAGGAGCTGACCCTGACGTACCAGACCGTCAGGACCGTCGCCGACCCGCTGGGCAGTCAGGCAGATATCTACGCGGCGCTGGCGGCACATATGGAGAGCCATCAGGCGGCGGAGCGTGCGTCGAAGCTGTGTCTCTCCGGCGCCCACAAGGACGATATCGAGGTGCTGGTCAACGGGCGCAGCGCGCGGCAGTTCTGCTCGCAGGGGCAGGTACGGACGGCGGCACTGAGCCTGAAGCTGGCGGAGCGCGAGATACACAAAAACGCCATGGGGGAGTATCCGGTAATGCTGTTGGACGATGTGCTCAGCGAGTTGGATCCCCGGCGGCAGGAATACGTACTGAATCGCATCAGCGGCGGACAGGTGTTTATCACCTGCTGCGAAAACGACCGGCTGGACACGCTGCTCAGCGGCAGGGTGTTCCATGTGCGGGGCGGGGAGGTACTGTGATGGCGTATCTGCACATCGGTATGAACGTGATGGTAGAGGACCGGCGGGTCATCGGTATCTTTGACCTGGACAACACCTCTACCTCGAAGAGAACGAGAGAGTTTTTACAGGGAGCCGAGCAGGAGGGCGTGGTACAGAGTGCCTGCGAGGACATACCGCGGTCCTTCGTGGTGTGTGACCATCCCTATCACCGGCAGATCGTGTATCTGTCGCAGATCAATTCCCGGACGCTGGGCAAGCGGGTCCAAGGAAAAGGAGAGTAGTACATGGCAGAACTGGAAAAGACCGTGGTGGATACGGAATATAACGCATCAGAAATACAGGTACTGGAGGGGCTGGAGGCTGTGCGGAAGCGGCCGGGTATGTATATCGGTTCTACCAGCGCCAGCGGTCTGCACCACCTGGTATATGAGATCGTGGACAACGCCATCGACGAGGCGCTGGCCGGCTACTGCACGGACATTACCGTGACCATCAACGAGGGTGACACCATCACCGTTACCGATAACGGCCGTGGTATCCCCGTGGATATTCAGGCCCAGACGGGCCGGCCCGCCCTGGAGGTGGTGTTCACCGTGCTGCACGCCGGCGGCAAGTTCGGCGGTGGTGGCTATAAGGTCTCCGGCGGCCTGCACGGCGTGGGCGCGTCCGTGGTGAACGCTCTGAGCGAGTGGTTGACGGTGCAGGTACACAAGGACGGCAAAATCTATGCGATGAAATTCTCCCGGGGCAATATCACCCAGGAGATGAAGATCATCGGCGAGACGGACCATACCGGTACCACCGTGACCTTTAAGCCGGACCCGGAGATGTTCGACACGCTGGAGTACGACTACGAGACGCTGCACACCCGTATGCGGGAGCAGGCGTTCCTGAACGCTGGTCTGCGGATCACTATCAGCGACGCCCGGCCGGGCAGAGAGAAGTCCGAGGCCATGTGCTATGAGGGCGGCATCCGGGAGTTCGTCACCTTCATCAACCGGAACAAGACCCCGCTCCATGAGGAGGTCATCTATCTCTCCGGCGCCAAGGGCGACAGCACGGCGGAGATCGCCATCCAGTATAACGACGGCTACAACGAGACGCTGGTGTCCTTCGCCAACGATATCCATACGCCGGAAGGCGGCATGCACGAGACGGGCTTCAAGGCGGCCCTGACCCGCGTACTCAACGCCTACGGCCTGAAGTACGGCATGATCAAGGAGGGCGACAAGGTCTCCGGCGAGGACGTGCGCGAGGGCATCACCGCCGTCATCTCCGTGAAGCTGACGGAGGCTCAGTTCGAGGGCCAGACCAAGGCCAAGCTGGGCAACGCCCATATCCGCACGCTGGTGGACAGCATCGTCAACGACCAGCTGGCGGTGTATCTGGAGGAACACCCCGTGGTGGCCCGCACCATTCTGGATAAGGCCATGACCGCCAACCGCGCCCGGGAGGCGGCCCGCAAGGCGCGGGAGTCCATCCGCCGCAAGACGGTGCTGGGCGGCGCGGCCATGCCGGACAAGCTGCGGGACTGCAACGAGAACAACCCCGAGCTGACAGAGCTGTACATCGTGGAGGGCGACTCCGCAGGCGGCTCCGCCACGGCGGGACGGGACAGCCGGTTCCAGGCCATCCTGCCGCTGTGGGGCAAGATGCTCAACGTGGAGAAGGCCCGGGTGGACAAGGTCTACGGCAACGACAAGCTCCAGCCCGTCATCATCGCGCTGGGCGCCGGTATCGGCGAGGAGTTCGACGAGAACAAGCTGCGCTATCACAAGATTATCATCATGGCCGATGCCGATGTGGACGGCGCCCATATCCGCACGCTGCTGCTGACCTTCTTCTTCCGGTATATGCGGCCCCTCATTGAGGAGGGCTACGTCTATTCCGCCGTGCCGCCGCTTTACAAGCTGACCCGCGGCAAGCAGCAGCGGGTGGCGTACTCCGACGAGGAGCGTGACCGGGTGTCCAACGAGATGCGGAACGGCGACCCCAACGTGAAAATCGGCATCAGCCGGTTTAAGGGTCTGGGCGAGATGGATGCCCATGAGCTGTGGGAGACGACTATGGATCCCAACACCCGGACGCTGCGGCGCATTACGCTGGACGATGCGGTAAAGGCCGACGCTACGTTCACCGTCCTCATGGGCGAGAAGGTGGAGCCCCGCAAGGAGTTTATCGAGCAGCGCGCCAAGTACGCGGTAAATCTGGATTATTAAGGAGGTCGTGTCAGTATGAGCAAAAAGCCCCAATACGACCCGGAAGAAATACGCTTTCCCAACCAGCATATCGTAGAGTCCCCGCTGGTGCCGGAGATGGAGAACTCCTATATCGAGTACGCCATGTCCGTTATCGTAGGCCGCGCCCTGCCCGATGTGCGGGACGGCCTGAAGCCCGTACACCGGCGTATCCTGTACGCCATGTACGAGGATAACCTGACCAGCGACAAGCCCTTCAAGAAATCCGCCACCTGCGTGGGCGATGTGCTGGGCCGGTATCACCCCCACGGCGACGCCTCCGTGTACGACGCGCTGGTGCGTCTGGCGCAGGATTTCTCCATGCGCTATATGCTGGTGGACGGCCACGGCAACTTCGGCTCCGTGGATGGCGACCCCCCGGCCGCCTACCGATACACCGAAGCCCGTCTCAGCAAGATATCCAACGAGATGCTCCGCGACATCGAAAAGGACACGGTGGACTGGGACTCCAACTTCGATGAGAGCCGCAAGGAGCCCCGTGTGTTGCCCTGTCGGTTTCCCAACCTGCTGGTCAACGGCTCCAGCGGTATCGCCGTGGGCATGGCCACCAACATCCCGCCCCACAACCTGCGGGAGGTCATCGGCGCGTGCATCTGCGTGCTGGATAACCCGGACGCCACCCTCAGCGATCTGATGGAGCATGTCAAGGGCCCCGACTTCCCCACAAAGGGTATCATCATGGGCCGCAGCGGTATCCGCGCCGCCTACGCCACGGGCCGGGGCAGGCTCATGGTCCGTGCCCGGCATGAGTTTGAGGAGTTCAACAACGGCCGCACCCGCATCATCATCACGGAGCTGCCCTATCAGGTGAACAAGCGGATGCTCATCAAGGCCATCGCCGACCAGGTGGAGGACAAGCGGCTGGAGGGTATCTCCGACATCCGGGACGAGTCCGACCGCAACGGTATGCGTATCGTGATCGAGCTCAAGCGCGATGCCAATCCCCAAGTGGTGCTGAACCGCCTGTTTGCCCAGACCCAGCTGCAGACCACCTTTGCCATCAATATGCTGGCGCTTGTGGAGAACCAGCGGCAGCCGAAGATCCTCTCCCTGCGGCACATCATCGACGAGTACCTGAAGTTCCAGGAGGAGATCATCGTCCGCCGGACCCGCTTCGACCTGAAAAAGGCCCAGGAGCGCGCCCACCTGCTGGAGGGCCTGCTGATTGCCCAGGACAACATCGACGAGGTCATCAAGATCATCCGCAGCAGCTACGACAACGCCAAGGAGAACCTGATGCAGCGCTTCGGGCTGGACGACGTGCAGGCCCAGGCCATTCTGGATATGCGCCTGAAGGCGCTGCAGGGTCTTGACCGGGAGAAGCTCCAGACCGAGTACAAGGAGCTGGAGGAGAAGATCGCCTACTTCCTGCGTATCCTCAGTGACGAGGGCCTGGTGAAGTCCATCCTCAAGGAGGAGCTGACCGCCATTGCCGACAAGTTCGGCGACGACCGCAAGACCGAGATCCAGGACGTGGAGGACGAGCTGGACATCGAGGACCTGATCGAGGAGGAGCAGTGCGTCTTCACCCTGACGGAGAACGGCTACATCAAGCGCACGCCGGTCAGCGAATACGCCGCTCAGAGTAAGGGCGGCATGGGCAAGAAGGGCATCACCACCCGTGAGGAGGACACGGTGGTGGACGTGTTCACCGCGTCTACCCACGACTATATTCTGTTCTTTACCGACACCGGCAAGGTCTACCGCAAGAAGGGCTATCAGATCCCCGAGAGCGGCAAGGCCGCCAAGGGCGTGAACATCGTCAACATCATTCAGGTGGAGACGGGCGAGCGCGTACAGGCCATGCTCCACTTCCGGGAGACGGGAGACGAGGAGCTGTACCTGTTCATGACCACCCGGAACGGCACGGTGAAGCGTCTGGAGGTCAGTGCCCTGAAGAACCTGCGGAACAACGGCATCCGCGCCCTGACGCTGGACGAGGGCGACCAGCTGATCTCCGTGACGGAGACCCGGGGGCATGACCGTATGCTTATCGCCACCCACGACGGTCAGGCGGTGTGCTTCGACGAGACGGATGTACGCGCCATGGGACGTACCGCCGTGGGCGTCCGGGGCATCCGCCTGCGGGAGGGCGACTATGTCATTGGCGCCGCCCGCGCCGACGCGGACAAGACCGTGCTGTCCATCACCGAGAACGGCTACGGCAAGCGGACGCCTATTGAGGAGTACCGCATTACCAATCGCGGCGGCATGGGTATCCGCAACTATATGGTCACGGACAAGACCGGCCCGGTGGTGGGCATGAAGGTGGTGGACGGTACCGAGGACCTGCTGCTGGTAACGGCGGCGGGCATCCTGATCCGCACACCTGTGGAAAATATCCGCGTGGCGGGACGTGCCACCCAGGGCGTTATCGTCATGCGCTTCAAGGAGGAGGGCGACCGGGTCATCTCGCTGGCTCTGGCCGATCCCGAGGAGAAGGAGCAGCCAGCGCCGGAGGAGGCCCCGCTGTGAACGGCTCCGGGCTGGACATCATCGCGCGGATAGAGACGCCCTTTGCGGAGAAGTTCGGCGTGCCGCGGCAGAGCGGCATTGCCGACTGCCCCGGACGCATCGTGTTCGAAAAGCCCTTCCGGGACGTGGACGCGGTGCGGGGCCTGGAGGGCTTTTCACACATCTGGCTCATCTGGCAGTTTGACCGGGCGCAGCGGCAGAGCTGGTCGCCCACCGTGCGTCCGCCCCGGCTGGGCGGCAACGAGCGCGTGGGCGTGTTCGCCACCCGTTCGCCCTTCCGGCCTAACGGCCTGGGGCTCTCCGCCGTGGAGCTGGAGCGTGTGGCCTTGGACGAGCCGGAGGGTCCGGTGCTGTATGTCCGCGGCGCGGATATGGTCAGCGGCACGCCCATTGTGGACATCAAGCCCTATCTGGCCTACGCGGACAGCTATCCCGACGCCGCCGGCGGCTTTACCGGCGGCGATGCCGGCGCGGTGCTGACGGTGGACTTTCCCCCGGAGCTGCTGGCGCAGTTTGACAGCGGACAGCGCCATGGGCTGCTGAGCGCCCTGGCCGCCGACCCGCGGCCCCGGTATCAGGACGACCCCGACCGCGTGTACGGCATGGCTTACGCAGGAAAGAACGTGCGCTTTACCGTGCAGGACGGGACCGTGCGGGTCGTTGGGGTGGAGTGAAGGAAGGATATATGAGAACCGTTACGATCTACACCGATGGGGCCTGCAGCGGCAACCCGGGTCCGGGCGGCTGGGGGGCGATACTCAGCTATAAGGGTGCGGAGAAGGCGCTCTCCGGCGGCGCGGCCCAGACCACCAACAACCGCATGGAGCTGACCGCCGTCATCGAGGCGCTGCGGCTTTTGAAGGAGCCGTGCGTGGTGGAGCTGTACAGTGACAGCAAGTACGTCATCGACGCGCTGGAAAAGGGCTGGGCCAGAAGCTGGCAGCAGCGGGGCTGGGTGAAGAACGACAAAAAGCCGGCGCTGAACCCGGACCTGTGGGAGCAGCTGCTGGCGCTGACGGATATCCACGAGGTGCGCTGCCACTGGGTGAAAGGCCACGCGGAGAATGAAAAAAACAACCGCTGCGACCAGATGGCTGTGGCCGAGAGCAGAAAGTTTCAGTGAAATGCGCTGTCTGCTGTGGAAAAAACGCGGCGTAAAAGACAGAATTCACAAATTGTTCATGGCCGCTTCAAGATTCGGCCAAAATTAGAGGGTATTATAGCATCATCCAAAGGAACAACACTTCCTGATGTGATTTTCTCTCTCTCCTAACACAAACACACGGAAACACCCCGGCCATTCGGCCGGGGTGTTTCTGCTTTTTTTCGCTTTCGGTAATGTCTGCTTGCTTGCTTTTTGGTTTACGCAGCGTTTGCCTGGTTGTCCTCTGCGTGTGCTGCTTATGCGCTCTTTTGTATACGTTTGCGTCAGTCACGGTTTGCCTTTGTGTTCCGGAAGGCTCCGGAGCCTTGTGTTCTCAAAAGGCGGAGAGAAAAAAGACGCACAAAAGGAAACGAGGCTCAGTTATAATAATCGGTCTCGTCGGTCAGCGCCATGGGCAGGCCGTTGTGGTAGACCGGCAGGGTCTGGAATTTGAAGCGGCTGGCCCGGTGCAGGGCGTCGATGCGCTCCTTGATGGCCGGGTCCACCACGCCACGGCGGACGTACTCGTTCACCGCGCGGTAGGGGAAGCCCAGATTGTCCTCGTCGGTCAGGCCGGTGAGGCCGTCGGACGGCGGCTTGATGAGGAACTTCTCCGGCAGGCCAAGCTGACGGCCCAGAGCGACGACCTCCTCGGTGGTGTACATCCCCAGGGGGGAGAAGGCGCCGGCGCTGTCGCCGTAGATGGTGCAGTAGCCCACCCAGTCCTCGCTGAGGTTGCTGGTGTTGATGACGATGCCGCCCTCTACGGACTGGGCCACGGCATACAGGGTGGCCATGCGGACGCGGCTGGGCAGATTGACCTTTGTCTGGCGGCTGGGGGTCAGGCCCGCCTTCTCCATCTCGTTCAGCACGCCCTGAACAGCGTCGTGGATGTTGATGGTGTTGTGGGGCAGGTCCAGGTGCTGCACCAGTGCCTGGGAGTAGTCGATGTCCGGCTGAACGCCGTCGGGCATGAGGACGCCGAGGACGTTTTCGCGGCCATAGGCGGCCACGGCCAGGGCGGCCACGGTGGAGCTGTCCTTGCCGCCGGAGATGCCGATGACGGCGGTCTTGCCGTGGCAGGCATTCATCTGCTCGGCCATCCACTCCAGCAGGCCGGCCAGCTGTATCTGGGGGTTGAATTCCATGTGCGATACCTCCCGTTCCGAAGTTTTGATGTCCTATTGTACCGCGTCGGGGAGGATTTTGCAAGGGCTATCCCAGCAGGGCCGCTGCATCCTCCGGCGTCAGGCCGGGCTGGAGCGCCAGGGTGACGCCATAGCCGATGAGCCGGCCCAGCTCACGGACGCGGCGGTCGATGTCCTGGGGCGTGACAAACAACCCGGAGGGCGGGGCGTCCTCGTCGCCGCAGAGGGCCGCGCCGTCGATGACCGTGGGGACGCCCAGGGCGATGACCGGCACGCCAAGCGTCCGGGCGTTGACTGCCTTGCGGTGATTGCCTACGCCGCTGCCGGGGATCAGGCCCGTGTCCCCCAGCTGCACGGTGGCACACAGCCGGTGACGGCTGCGGGCGGCCAGCGCGTCGATGGCGATGACCACCGAGGGGTGCAGGCGGTCCGCCGCGCCGCGGATCAGCTCCAGCGTCTCCACCCCCGTGCGGGCCAGCACGCCGGTGGCCAGGGCCGCCACCGGCGTCAGCGCGCCGAACTGCCGGGGCATGGAACGGACCATGTGCCGCGTGACCAGCAGGTGCTCCAGCGCCGCCGCTCCCACGGCGTCGGGGGTCATGGCGTCGTTGCCCAGGCCCACCACCAGGGCGGGGCCGTCCGATGGCGGCGGCAGCAGGGCGCGGAGCTCGCGGCACAGGCAGAGGGCGGCCCGGCCGGTCAGCGCCTCCTGACGGGACAGGGCGGGGCGCAGGTCGATGGTGATATAGCGGCCCTCGGGCTTGCCGATGGCCCGGGCGCCCGCCGGGGTATGGACATGGATGCGGGTGACGGGACAGCCGCACAGCAGGCATTCGGACTTGGTGACGCCGGTGCCGGGGGCAAACATATCCCGGTCGGTGGGCAGCGCCTCCGCTGTTTCCACGGCCAGATCGGTACGCGAGAGGTTCATAGTAGTGGTCAACGCTCCCTTCTGAACACAAAATATTGTGGCTTTTGGGTAGCATGGCCGGTGAAATCGCTTTTATACAAAAACTGCCGCGGAAATTGCAAAAAAGTCTTGCATTTTTCAGGCAAAGATGCTAAAATATCATCCTGCGTGGAAGTGTTTATTTTCGCTGCACAAAAAATTCAAGTCGGGGAGGTGTTTGGTTTGCCGAATATCAAGTCTGCTAAGAAGCGTGTTCTGGTGGCAGAGACGAGAAATGCTCGCAACAAAGCCAATAAGTCCGCACTGAAGACTGCTATCAAGAAGTTCGAGGCTGCTGCCGTTGAAGGCAATCGCACCGAGGCCGAGGGCACTTACAAGGTGGCGGTCAAGGCGATCGACAAGGCTGCTGCAAAGGGTCTGCTGCACAAGAACAACGCGGCCCACAAGAAGAGCGCGCTGACGCTGAAGCTGAACAACATTGGCTAATGACCAAACGCAACGGACATCCGCAAGGGTGTCCGTTTTGGTTTATACGGGAAAAGGGACGGCGCCGCCGTCCCTTTTTTCATATCCCCTTATACTTGCGGCGCGTGGCCATTCCGCCGCGGATGTGCCGCTGGGAACGGTTTTCGTCCAGTATGGCCTTTACCTGTGTGTACAGCGCCCGGTCGCACAGGGCCAGGCGCTCGGACAGGTCCTTGTGTACGGTGGATTTGCTGACGCCGAACTTCTTGGCGGCGGCGCGGACGGTGGTCCGGTTCTCTATCATGTACAGGGCCAGCTCTTTGGCCCGCTGCTCCAGATCGTCTCGCATAACGCAACACTCCCATGCCGTTGTGCTCTATCTATATGGCGGAACGCGGGCGGATATGACAAAGGGAACGGACCGCACATCCTTAACGGACACTTAGCGGGCGGTGGGAGTATAATTTGGCATCATCCGGAGATGAAATGAGGCGAGTCTATGGATATCTGGAAGGAATTGCGGGACGAGGGCGTGGACAGCGGCCTGCTGGACGAGGTACGCCGCTTCCGGGAGGCCCACCCCCTGACGCCGGAGGCGCAGGAGCGCGTGCCTGTGCCGAAGTATCTCTACTACGGCAGGGAGGTATGGGAGAGCGCGGCGGCGGCACTGCTGTGCGGCGAGCACCTGCTGCTGGCGGGGCCGAAGGCCACCGGCAAGAACGTGCTGGCGGAGGACCTGGCGGCGCTGTTCGGACGGCCGGTGTGGGACGTGTCCATGTATGTGAACGTGGACGCGGCGGCCCTGATCGGCGCGGACACGCTGAAGGACGGGCAGGTGGTGTTCCGGGAGGGACCGGTGTGCGCCTGCGCGCGGCTGGGCGGCTTCGGCGTGCTGGACGAGGTGAACATGGCCAAGAACGAGGCGCTGGCCGTGCTGCACGCCACGCTGGACCACCGGCGCGTCATCGACGTGCCGGGGTATGAGCGCATACAGCTGGACGACGCGGCGCGGTTCATCGGCACCATGAACTACGGCTACGCCGGCACCCGTGAGCTGAACGAGGCGCTGGTGAGCCGGTTCGTGGTGGTGGATATGCCGGTGATCTCCGACGAGAATTTGCAGAAGCTGCTGCGCCGCAGCTTCCCCACCCTGAAGCGGGAGTGGGCCGAGCAGCTGACGGCGCTGTTCCGGGACCTGCGGACCAAGTGCGACAGCGGTGAGATATCCACCAAGGCGCTGGACCTGCGGGGACTGCTGGCGGCACTGCACCTGATCGAGAAGGGGATACCCTCCGGGCAGGCGCTGGACCTGGGCATCATCAACAAGGCCTTTGAGCCCTTTGAGCGCCAGCTGGTGGCGGACGCGGTGTGGGCGCGCCTGCCCAGGGACGCCACCCGGGACAAGCTGTTCGACTGATATGGACAGACAGGACAGAGAGACGCGCCGGGCGGAAAATCAGGTGTGGAACGGCTGGGGGGACTATGCCCGCAAGCCGGAGCTGCTGACCTTCGACCGGGCGGGGGATGCCGAGCTGTACGGCAATACGGTGCTGGGCCTGGCCTGCCGGTATTACGACTTTGACCGGTTCCGGCCGCTGCTGAACGAGTTTCACCGGTCGGCGCAGGAGGCACTGTACACGGACATATTCTTCCTGGTGCTGGAGGGGGCGGTGTTCGCCCGCGGCGCGGCGGAACGGCCGCTGCTGCCGGCGCTGCGGCGGGACTATGCCCGCCGGCTGCTGGCGCAGACGCCGGTGGCCGAGGGCATGAACGGGGACGCCGTGCGCCGTGCCTGGGCCTGCCGCGTGCTGGAACAGCCGGAGGACCCGGCCCTGTCGCCGTTGCTGGACGACATAGCCGCGCCGGGGGACAGCACGGAGGCGCAGCTGATCCAGCGGACGGAGCGCGTGCTGTACACCTGGTTCCGCCGCGCCCGCCGGGCCGCCGACGACCGCCAGTGGGCGGCGTGGGTAGGCCGAAAGCGGGACAAAAGCGGCGGCGTGCACTTTGTGCGGCCCAACGCCCTGCGGGCGCTGTCACACGCCGCGCCCGGCGGCAGCGGCGGCTTGCAGAAGCAGACGCTGTTCAGCTTTTTGCAGGGCCGGACGCCGGAGCCGATCCTGCGGCGGTATGTGGAGGACTGCTTCGGCGCGTCTATGCTGACGCCGGGGCAGCTCAGCGAGGCGGAGCGCACGCTGTGCACCGGTGTGCACAAGAACTGCCGGCTGCACTTTACCCGCGGCGAGCCGGTGGGCCGCGCGCCCGCGCCGGAGGCGGCCTGGGACGCGGCCCACTTCCGGCAGCAGCGGGAGAAGAACCGGGCGTATTATCAGGAGCATCTGGTGGAAAACAAGCTGGCCATCGCGCAGCTGACGCAGAAGCTGCAGAACACGCTGCTGCTGCGGGCGGAGGACGAGGGCGGTACGGGCCGCGCCGGGAGGCTGCGGCCGGAGCTGGCCTGGCGCGCCGGGGCGCTGGGGGACGAGCGGGTGTTTTCCCGCCGGTCGCCGCAGGAGCCGGGAGAGCTGTCCGTGGACCTGCTGCTGGACGGCTCGGCCTCGCAGAACCGGCAGCAGGAGAAGCTGGCCACACAGGCGTATCTCATCGCGGAGAGCCTGAGCCGGTGCCGCATCCCCGTGCGGGTGACGGCGTTCTGCTCCGTCAGCGGCTGCACGGTGCTGCGGGTGCTGCGGGACTATGACCATCCGGAGCAGAACGAGGGGGTATTCGACTATGTGGCCGCGGGGTGGAACCGGGACGGGCTGGCCCTGCGGGCCATGGGCTGGCTGCTGCGGCAGCGGCGCAGCGAGCAGTCGCTGCTGCTGGTGCTCTCGGACGCCAGCCCCAACGACGACCAGCGGATACCCAACGGCCTGGGCGGGTGGGCCTACACCGGGAAGCGCGGCGTGGACGACACGGCGGCGGAGGCCGCGGCCCTGCGGCTGCGGGGCGTGCTGCCGGTGTGTCTGTTCACCGGAAGCGACCGGGAGGTGCCGGACGCCCGGCGTATCTACGGACAGGCCATGGAGCGCCTGCCGGCCATCGGGTGGCTGGCAGACGCGGTGACGCGGCTGATCCGGGGCCAGCTGCGGCGGGGATAGGACAGAATGCGACACAAAACGACAGAAAGAGACACACCGAAGGGTGTGTCTCTTTCGCTGCTCAATACCAGGTGATGCCCTCCAGATCCTGTATCTGCACCCGCAGGTCCTCCAGCAGTGTCTCCGCGGCGGCGGACAGGGCGCGGCCCTTGGGCGTGACCAGGTAGAAGGTGCGCTCCGCCGGCGGGTGGGCCAGGCGCAGCACCTGTACGTTGCTGAACATCCGCAGATAGGGCTCGGTCGCGCCGGCGGGGATGATGCTCCAGCGCTTGCCGCAGGCGGGCAGGGTCTCGGCCAGCTGGGGCGTGTCGGCGTACAGCAGGGGGCGGGCGTCCACGCCGAACCAGTAGTCGTGCCACTGCTGTATCTCCGGCTGGCCGTAGATGAGTATCTCGTCCTGCACGTGCAGGGTGGTGGCCTCTACCGGTTCCGTCAGCGCCACCGTTTTGGGCACCACAAGGAAGAAGCCCTCGCGGAACAGGGGCTTGGCCTCGATCTGCAGATCGTAGTGCAATGCGCCGTCCACGATGGCCATGTCCGCGTCGCCCCGGGCCACGGCGGACACCGCCTGGTCCGTCCGCATGGACTCCACCCACAGGTTCACCGGCAGCTCACGCTCCAGAAACCGCTGGTACACCGGGGGCAGGATGTACTGGTTGGCGGTGTAGGCGGCGATGACGTGGAGAAACTCACGCTTTTCCGCGGCGGCGAAGGTCTGCGTCTCCGAGAGCAGGTTCTGCCACCGGCGGGCCAGAGGCAGGAAGTGCTGGCCCGCATCCGTCAGGGTGATGCGGCGCCGGCCCTTGCCACGGTGGAACAGGGGCGCGCCCACCTGGTCCTCCAGTGCCTTCAGCCGGGCGGACAGGGACGGCTGGGTGATGTACAGCGCCTCGGCAGCGGCGGTCATGGTGCCGTGGTCCAGCACGGCGAAAAAGGTCTCGATATCCTGGTTGGTCATAGGCGGCTCTCCAAATTATAGTTTATGCCTATATTATACAGTAGAATAATCAATTTTACAAGCACCAACCTTTGTGGTATGATTTGGCCACAATACAGAAAGGAGTTGTTCCCTATGACAAACACGAAAACCAAGACTTCCCCGGCAAAGGCGATCACCGCTGTTGTGATCGCGGTTATTCTGGCGTTCACGCTGGTGTGCCTGCTGACGGGGAACATCAACCCCGTGTGCCGTGTCACCGCCATGCTGATGCCGGTGTGGCTGGCCGCCGAGCTGCGCCTGCTGTGCACGCTGCTGTAACGGGGCACCGGCTGATTTTGCTGTTTTCTTCCCTTTTCTCTTTCTTATTTGCGAAAAACGCGGACGCAGGTGCGTCCGCGTTTTTCATCGTCCGGACGCGTAAAGACGGCGCAAAGAATACTACGAGCTCCGAACTATTTTCCTGAAAAAATCCTGTATTTGTAACGCTTTCGTGAATTCTGCGCCGTCCCGCTTGCAAGTCGGCGGCGGGGATGGTACACTTACACATTATTACAGTTTTACCCTGGGTGCGTGGGCGCTGCAGGCGGAAAAAGGAGGGACGGATATGGCCGGCTTCAGCGTGAAAAAACCGCTGACGATCTTTGTGACGGTGCTGGGCATTATCGTGCTGGGCGTGGTGGCGTATCTGAAAATGACACCGGATCTGCTGCCCAACATGGACTTTCCCTATGTCATCATCGTCACTTCTGATCCCGGCGCCAGCCCGGAGTCCATTGAGCAGTCCATCACCAGGCCGGTGGAGCAGGCCATGGCTACGCTGGATAAGATCAAGACCGTCACCTCCACCAGCCAGGACAGCGTATCCATGGTCATACTGGAGTTCGAGGACGGCGCCAATATGGATACCATCAGTGTGGACATCCAGCAGAAGATCTCCGTATTGCAGGGCAGTTGGGACGACACCGTCTCCGCCCCCTATGTGCTGAAGATCAATCCCTCCATGCTGCCGGTGATGGTGGCCGCCGTGTCCCGGGAGGACATGGACGTGTACGCGCTCAGCGATTTCGTCACCGGAGAGCTGTCCCCCAAGCTGGAGGGCGTGTCCGGCGTGGCCAGCATTTCGGTCAGCGGCGCCGTGACCCGGGAGGCCCATGTGATCCTGGACGAGGCCAAGCTGGACGCCCTGTCGGAGAAGCTGGCGGATGCGGTGCGTACCGAACTGAACAAGACGAAGCTGGATCTGCAGAAGGCCAAGGACCAGGTGGAAAAGGGGCAGGCACAGCTGGATGAGGCCAAGGAGGCCATTGCCGCCGGCGCGGCGGCCAAGGCGGGCGCGGCGGTGGATAAGCTGTACGAATATCTGAAGGAGGCCCTGGGCCAGATCCCGGGGCCAGACCCGGATCCGGATCCCGGTGAGCCGCCCATCACCGTGCCCGGGAAGGTGGAGCTGGAGCAGCTGAAAAAGACGCTGGAACGGCTGAACGCGACGCTGGATAAGCTGATGCAGGATCTGGAAAGCGGTGAGCTGAAGCGGGAGGTCACCAGTGAGGTCTATGACCTGACGCTCTCCCTGATCGACGGCATTACTCAGCTGACGGAGGCGCAGATACAGCTGGATGAGGCCATGACCCAGATCGAGGCCGGCATGGACCAGATCAACGAGGCGTACAAGTCCATCGCCGACCAGACGGACGTGGGCGGGATGCTGTCCATCTCCGCCGTCAGCCAGCTGCTGACGGCACAGAATTTCGCCATGCCTGCCGGGTACATTGAGGACGACAGCGGCGTGAAATACATGGTATCCGTGGGCGAGAACGTGTCCTCCCGCCAGGAGCTGGAGGATATGGTGCTGCTGGACCTGGGCATGGACGGCATCGAGCCGGTGACACTGGGCGACATCGCCACCGTGGTGGTCACGGACAACGCCGGGGAGCTGTACACCAAGGTCAACGGCGACAACGGCATTCTCATCACCTTTACCAAGCAGTCCAACTACGCCACGGCGGAGGTGTCCAATAACATCAGCGCACGGTTCGAGGAGCTGGAGGGCCAGTACGAGGGATTGTCCTTCGCGCCGCTGATGGACCAGGGCGACTATATCTACCTGATCGTGGAGACCATCACCTCGTCGCTGCTGTGGGGCGCGCTGTTCTCCGTGGTCATTCTGTACCTGTTCCTGCGGGATTGGCGGCCCACGGTCATCACGCTGGTATCTATCCCCGTCAGCGTGATCTTTGCCATCGTACTTATGTACTTCACCGGCGTGACCATCAACATGATCTCCCTGAGCGGTCTGGCCGTGGCGGTGGGTATGCTGGTGGATAACTCCGTGGTGGTCATTGAGAATATCTACCGCCTGCGGGCCAAGGGCGCCACCATCATTCAGGCGGCGGTGTCCGGCGCGGGCCAGGTGCTGGGCGCGGTGACGGCCTCTACCCTGACCACCGTGTGCGTGTTCGCGCCCATCGTGTTCGTAGAGGGCCTGACCCGCCAGCTGTTCACCGATCTGGCGCTGACCATCACCTACTCGCTGCTGGCCAGCCTGCTGGTGGCGCTGACACTGGTGCCGGCGATGGCCAGCGGTATGCTGCGCCGGCCCATGGTGCAGAAGCCGGGCCTGCTGGACAAGGTCTATCCCGCCTATCGGAAGGCCATCGCTTTTTCGCTGGACCACAAGGCCGGCGTGCTGCTGCTGTCGCTGGTGCTGCTGGTGACCAGTGCCGGCGCGTGCCTGCGCCGCGGCTTTACCTTTATGCCGGAGATGGATATGAACAACCTGTCCCTGACCATCACCATGCCGGAGGACACCTCTCGCGAGGAGGCGGTACGGCTGGCCGACGAGGTGCTGGAGCGGGTGATGACTGTGGACGACGTGCAGGACGCCGGCTTTATGATGGGCGGCGGCACCATGGGCGGCCTGAACATGGGCGGTGCCATGGGCGGCACCTCCGGCGGCAGCTATGACGTGGAGGGCTACATCACCATGCCGGAGGGGACCTTCGGCTCTGTGGCGGGGAAGGAGATCGAGACGCTGTGTGCCGACCTGCCCTGTGAGGTGACGGCCAGCGGCGTGATGAGCGGTATGATGAGCTATATGACCGGCAGCGGCGTGTCGCTGCAGGTGTTCGGCAGCGATATGACGGATCTGCAGAGCAGCGCCCGGACCATCGCCAAGAGGCTGGAGCAGGTGGAGGGCGTCGGTGAGGTCAGCGACGGGCTGGACGCCTCGGCCCCGGCGCTGCAGGTGACCATCGACCGGAAGGCGGCGGCGGAGAAGGGTCTGACCGTGGCCCAGGTGTATATGCAGATCGCCGCGGCGCTGCAGAGCAGCGCCAGCGTATCGGATGTGACGCTGGACAGCGAGGACATGGACCTGACCGTGGACGCGGCGGAGGGCAGCGTCCTCAAGCGGGAGAACCTGCTGGAGCTGGAGTTGTCGGCGGAGAGCAGCGCGTCCTCCGCCATGACTGGCAGCGCCTCGGGCATGACCGGCAGCAGCGCCGCGGGGCAGCTGACCGGCGGCAGTGAGGAGGACAAGACCTTCAAGCTGGGCGATGTGGCCACCGTGACGGAGACGGTGTCCATGAACACCATCTCCCGTGACCAGCAGCGCCGGTGCGTTACCGTGACCGCCGCCATCGCCGATGGCTACAACGTCACCCACGTGACCTCCGCGGCGCAGCAGGCCGTCAGCGGTCTGACACTGCCGGAGGGCGTCACCGCGGAATTCAACGGAGAGAACGAGCAGATCATGGAGGCCATGAGCCAGCTGCTGCTGATGCTGCTGCTGGGCGTGGTGCTGGTGTACTTCATCATGGTGGCACAGTTCCAGTCGCTGAAGTCCCCGTTCATCGTCATGTTTACCATCCCGCTGGCCTTTACCGGCGGCTTCCTGGCCCTGCTGATCGCGGGGATCGAGGTATCTGTCATCAGCCTGATCGGCTTTGTGATGCTGGTGGGCATCATCGTCAACAACGGTATCGTGCTGGTGGATTACATCAACCAGCAGCGGCTGTCCGGCATGGAGCGCCGGGAGGCGATCATCGACGCGGGCGTGACCCGCCTGCGGCCGATCCTGATGACCAGTCTGACCACGATTTTGGGCCTGATCGTCACCGCCACGGCGAAAAATGCCGGTACGGCGCTGATGCAGCCCATCGCCGTGGTCTGTATCGGCGGACTGCTGTACGCCACGCTGATGACGCTGTTCGTGGTGCCCTGTATGTACGACATGATGAACAAGAAGGACATGCAGAAGGTGGACGAGAGCGAATTGCAGATCGTGGATATGTGAGCAAAAAAAGAAAGCCCCGCGGGGCTTTCTTTTTTTGCGCTTAATAGGCCAGCTTCTCGGCCAGATAGGCCTTCAGCTCACTGATGGGGATACGCACCTGCTCCATGGTGTCGCGCTCGCGGACGGTGACGCAGTTGTCGCCCTCATGCTCGGCATCGCCCACGGTGTCGAAGTCCACAGTGATGCAGAAGGGCGTGCCCACCTCGTCCTCGCGGCGGTAGCGCTTGCCGATGGAGCCGGTCTCGTCGAAGTCCAGCATCCACTCCTTGGACAGGTCCTCGTAGATCTTGCGGGCGGGCTCGGAGAGCTTCTTGCTCAGGGGCAGGATGGCGGCCTTGTAGGGCGCCAGGGCCGGGTGCAGGTGCAGCACCACGCGGACGTCGTTCTTCTCCGCGTCCACGACCTCCTCGTCGTAGGCGTCCACCAGCACGGCCAGGACGCTGCGCTCCACGCCCAGGGACGGCTCGACCACGTAGGGGATGTAGCGCTCGTTGGTCTCGGGGTCGAAGTAGGTCAGGTCCTTGCCGGACACGGTCTGGTGCTGGGTCAGGTCGTAGTCGGTGCGGTCGGCCACGCCCCACAGCTCGCCCCAGCCGAAGGGGAACATGAACTCGAAGTCGGTGGTGGCCTTGGAGTA
>OLWZ01000368.1_pt1 | contig 27980 bp, 26 predicted proteins | sample 1674011 | NCBI WGS metagenome assembly OLWZ01 (sample SAMEA103958137, study PRJEB25191) | human gut metagenome | biome: human-associated habitat [ENVO:00009003]; feature: intestine environment [ENVO:2100002]; material: feces | place: Germany | collected 2013/2015 | reverse complement strand
TGGCAATTATTATATCACACAAAATTCATATTGAAGTATGCCAGTGGTTATTAAATGGTATGATAGTTGCTGCACTACTGAATTTATGTGGAAAAATTCAGACAAAATGCAGAGCTTATAAAAATTGAAAAAAATAGAACAAACTACTGACATAAAAGGAAAGGTGGAAATTTTATGAAAAATAGAAAGAAGATGGCAGGAACTATTGCTATGATTATGGCGTTATCGTTAGGGTATAATGCAGGTGGTCCTGTTGTAGTTCATGCTCATGAAAATGCAGTGATAACAGAAAAATTAGGTGAAACCGCAGCATCGCAGGAGGGTGTTATTGATTTTTCTGCGATAAAGGATAATGAGGATTTAGAAGTTGCAGATTATTTGCCTTCGGATATTAATGATATGGAAAAGATTTGTACAGAGGACTATTCTGTAAATTTGGTAGATATGGCGGATAATACTGAAGATAATAAGACAGTAAATGATAATCCTAATGATGCAAAAGCAATATCATTAGGAACACAGGTTTATGATACGGTTGCAACAGAATTAGAACAGCGTTGGTATGCATTTAGCGTTGCAAAAGCGACTAAATTTACAGCGGCAATGGTAATGGATGATACAGCGGATTTTGATTTATATGTATATAAATTAAATGAAACAGATGGAACATTAGAACTTGTGGGTGGAAGTGCAATAGTAGGAGCCGGAACGCAAGAGTTATCAATGTTAAAGCTTGATGAAGGTATATATTTTATTGGAATAGAAGCAGCGACAGGAAATGGTAGCTTTTTAATGTATACATATGCAGGAGTTAATGACGGCAAAGAAATCAATGATACAACAGACTTGGCGAGTTCTTATGTGAGAAATAGTCGTATGACGGCTACGATTGATAGTCCATTTGATTATGATTATTACAAAGTAGTTATTAGCAAAAATGATATTCTGGAATATACTTTTGACCAGCCAACAGGTTGTGATTATAAGGTCTTAGTATATGATGGAAAGAATTATTATACAATCAATAATGGCACATACAGATTAAATACAGGTACATATTATTTCATTGTTATGGCTAGTTCTATGAATTATAGCGATGACAAATATTATGGAATAAAATTTCAAAAGTACAAATTGGCAGATGATGAAAATGCGAAATATATGTGGTATACACCAGATAAGGCAGCAATTTTTCAGTTTGACGGTTCAAGAACGAATTTTTATGTAAATGGAAATCCGATAGATTTTACTTATGAAAGAACTGTTAAGTCCAATGGAAATATTTACTTTAATTTATATAAAACAAAGGATCAAAATGTTGTCTTATTTCAATCAGAAGCTATGCAGGTAATGCAGGAAGTTCCAACATTTATCAATGTAAGTGCGCCTTTCAGCGGTTGGAATTCCTATAAAAATGCCCTTGTTGTAGGATTGTTTAATACTAATTGGAGAGTTAATAGTTTTTCAAGTAACTATGATGGTCTAACAAGTAATTGTGCAACAGTAATTATTGATTCTGATACAGGAAAAGTTGTTGATGTAATGACACCAAACCCATTATATGACAATGGAGTGGTTCTTCATTGGACAAGGGTAAGTGGAGTACAGGCAAATTACAATTATGATCCGGTGGATTAGGAGGCTGCTATGAAGATTCAGAGTAATATGTATATTAATAATCCTGATATGACAAGCAGAAATATTGAGAAAAAAGAAAATAGTTCTCATGCTTTGGTTCAGGAAGATGATATACAAATCAGTGATTCGGCAAGAAAGTTAGTTGAGACTGCTCGTAATAAGGTATCGGATTTTCACACAATGCATTTTTCATCTATTAATGGAGAAATAAGAGAGATACCAGCAGAGTATAAATGTGAAAATTTATTCAAATTAGATTTGAAAGCAACTTCCATTTCTGGAGAACAAAGTGCGTTTGAAGGCTGTTCGGAAAATCAGTCAGAGGTTTTTGAAAAATGGCTGGACGAAAATGCTTCTGAATATTTGACAGAAGATGAAATGAAAGATTTAAAAGAGAAGATTAATGCAATGACAGCAGATGTAGATTCTTTGAATGCTCAGGAGGGATATAGAGGAACTTCTTATGAATCTGTATTTTTGTTAAGTGCAAGTGAAGCTGGGCTAAGGAAAGTAAATGAAATGTATGTTCCAGAGCAATTTCAAGCTGGTTTTTCAGACATGATTGACGAATATGTTCATTTTAATGATTCAGCACGTAATTCCATCATGGAGAGAATGACACCAGATTACATGGTTGTTGGAATTGGAAGCAAAACAGAATCTTATAAGTACAAGTCAGAAATAATCTCAGATGAGACAGCTTTTTATACAAATGAGAAGAAAGAGATAAGTGGTATCTGCAATCAGTTTTTAAATGGTAAAACAGATCAAAAATTATTTTGTAATGAAATGAAAGACCGTTTAAATGATTACTATGGAAGCAGGTATGAATTAAGAAATCAGCCAGAAGCTGTTGAAAGCAGAGTAAATAATATGTTGAGTAAATTACAACATATGTATGCACTTTAGAATTATGATGGAGATATGGCTTATATTATTTAAGGGTATATCATACTATAACAAGTATTTCTGCAACATATAATTTTACTATTGGTAATCCGAAGTACACACTTGGAAGTTATACGCATACATTTAAATCTACTACATTGGCGGCTAAAGGAACATGGCAGGATAAAGTTGATTTAACGCTTATTACAAGTATACCAGACGGAGCAATAGGATACAAAATAAGCATTGGTGGTTGTACATCATCTGTAAGTTCAAAGAGATACTTTTATAATGAATTTTATGATCAATGGGTAGCAACAAAGTCGACTTATTCATATAGTCTGCCAGTTACAAATTCTTCGTTGCTGGATCAAGTATGGGGTGCCAAGATAGTATCTACCAGTTCGTCCAGCAAGACATTTTCTCCGACAATGACAATTAGGTATGTTGCACCTGATTTGCCATGAAAATATATATTTGAATTATAAAACTTTTAGTGTATCAGGGGAATATTTATTATAGTTGATATACTAAGAACATAATGACACGGAAAGTATAATGTTGAAAAAGGGTTTGGAGAATAATTATGAAGACAGTAACAGATGTAAACACAGTAAACCAGCTATTGACATATTCAAAACAGGCAGAGGCAGGAATACACCAAAAAGCAATACAGATTTTGCTTGGAGCAGGAAATAATAAAAAACAGGACAGTTTAAGTATTTCTGATGCTGCACGAGGCTTTTCAAAGCAATCAATAGCTGCACTGATAGATAAAAATGCGAATATTTCTAACAGTGAATTGGCTTATTATTTTGCAAACTATAATAATTCAAGTGCTATTTTGGATGCAATCAATTTTGGGGAGAATGTTTCCTGTGGATATAATTCTGATTTTAAGGAGTACGGGGTTATTTCCTTTGACCTTAATGGGAGCAGACAGGTAGTACCTAATTATGCAGTACCGAAAATGAATACAAGCACCATGTCAGGCATTTGTGCTGCAAATAATTCTTTGGTATTAAGTAATAAAAGTTATTATTCATGGACAACATCAAGTGGCGGTAAATATACATGGACGGTCAACAATGGAAGGATAGGCTGGGCAGCCTCGGAATCGTTGCTCGCAGAGAATACAAATCAAAAAGGGACAAATTATAAGTGGGAAATGCGCAAAGCAAGTAATATTTTATCTGATCTGGCACAGGGAAAGAGTGTGTGGGGGTATCTCTACAGCAATGAGGAGGTATTGTCCGTCTGTGAGAAAGTCGGGATTTCTCCGGGATTCTTTTCTATAGATGCGGGAGCAGGAAAACACACTTATTTATTGCAGGAATCAGGAAAGACCATAAATGTTGACGCAAAGATAAAACAGTTAAATGATATAAACTGGATAGAAATTGGATATAAAGAAGGAGATACGTTTTCCGTTTATGGTAAAGAGTATGCTATTGACAGCAGTGGGCATATCAATGTTTCGGCAGAAGATGAATTTACATCAACGGAAATTAAATATCCAAGTCGTTCAATATAATAGAAATTATTTTAAGTTTCAATAACAGGGAGGTAGGATTATGGCAATTACAGGTATCAATAACAGCAGTTACACATCGTATTATGCTTCAAATTACAAGAATACTGTTAAAAAAACAGATAGTGAAAAGGATAGTACAAATACAAAAGACGGCAACGTGACAACAAGTACAGTTGAATTAAAAACATCACGTCCCGGTGTGACAAAAACAGAGCAGATTAAGACAGGGTATAGTAATGTAAATGATTATTCAAAATACTTGCAAGGAAAATACCATTATATGAATATAGGGCTGACTTCAATGCAGGGTATTCCGACAACGGTATCTGTTTCAAGTGCATTTTTACAAAAGTGCATGAATGATCCGGAAAAAGCAAAGTATTTGGAGGAAAACTTAGCAGCCATTCCGGATTGTACAAAAGATACGATTAATGGATGTTTGGGCACTGTGACAAATCAGAGTTATATGATTGATGCAAACGGAAATATTATAGAGACAGTATCTGGTACAAATGATCCAGATGGGAAAATAGCGAAAGAGAATGCTGAACGAAAAGCAAAAGAGAACAGAGAAAAAGAGGAAAAAGTAAAAGAGAAAAGAGCTGCTAAAAAAGCAGAGGAAGAAAAAGCTGCAAAGAAACGTGCAGAAAAATCGGCAGAAGGAAAAGAAACGGGTGATTATACCTTATCCGTAACTGGTAATGATGTAAAAAGTATGACACAGAGTCTTGTAGCAGAATCTGTGAGTATTTCTGCACCTGATAGATCAAGTTTTGATATTAAGGCATAAGAGGATTCGATAAAAGGAAAATATCAAATTGGTGCATTGGATGGCATCACCAGAGAGTAGAGTGGCAGAAAGTCAGTAGATATAAAGTTATAGATAGATTTATTTATGAACCGTGAGGTGGATTTATGGGAATCTCTTTTTCAAATATAGGAACAGTTGGAAGGGAACAGTTAATTACTTCTGGTAGTAATGGAGAACCAAACTGGTCTTATATTCCGTCGAAAGGAAAAAGTACGAAAACGCAGACTGAATTTGTGAGTGAGATTAAGAAACTGGCACAAAAGGCTGCCAATGCTACTGATAAAACGGAACAAGACTCTGTTTCAAGGCAGGTATTGCAGTTAAGGGCAGAATATTTGTCAGAGGTTGCACCGGATAGAAAGCAGTTATACCAACAGGCAAAAAGTGCAATGAAAAATCAAAATACCAATCCAAAATGTAAAGGGATTGGAGAATTAACCTTACTGGATTTTTTGGAACAGGCAGAGGGAAAAAATCAGAATCTTGCAGATAAGCGGATTGCACTGGCAGGAGGCGGAACATTAAATTTCACTATTTTAACATCGGGAGGTTATGGTGTTCAAATTCAGAGTCAGGGTGTCAATGTATTGTCAAATACCGGTGCTGGCTGGGGATACGAAATGACTCCGGCAGAACTTACAAGAAAAGATGAATTTTATTCCATTTACTGGAAGGAATATAATGCCGTAAAGAATGGTATGAATTCTGAATTAAAAGAATTACCGGATTATCTGGAGAAAAGACCAGTTTTTGAAGCGAAAGCCTAATGATAATAATGCAATTCAAATAAAAAGGAGTATTGATATATGCAGATTAGTTCCAACTATTCTATGAATGGTGTGTCATACGAAAACAGACGCAGACAGAATGATATTCCTCAATTTAGTACAGAACGTGCCAAACAGGAAAATGAGAGTATAAATCCATATATGGCAGATACGGATTTTAACGAAAAAGCATTTGATATGATTGGTCCGAATGCTCCGCAGGATGTAAAAGATGCATGGATGGAAGCAGCGAAGGAAGTAAATGCGAATGGTATGGGAATAAAGAAAAACGGAATGTTGAGCCATATATCACAGATGATGATACAAAGGCTGAATAAGCAGATGAAGGGCGAGGGCGATGTGGATAACATCGACATTTTGGGAAACACAACAGAATCTGCAATTCAGGCAACGAAACAGGCTTTATATAATTTAGACCATCCACTGGAATATGTCCCTAAAAGCATAGAAGTTCAGAGGACTTGTATGAAAGAAAGAGAATTCTATGTTGCGTTTCTGGAAAGATTGGAAAAGTTATAATTGACTGGAACAGAAACGGAAAATGACAACGATGAGATGGCAAGACGAAAAGCTGTACAAAACGAATATCTAAATAGCCAGTTGGCGGCGGCAGCATATGAGAAAAGCAGTATTATTTTACCGGATAATCCTGTTATACTGTAGGCTCATCTTTTGACAGGAAAGCATGAGAATACAGGTAAGATATTTTTCGGGAGGAAGGATAAGAAATGGAAATAAACAGTAATCATTCTACATATGGGGCGGCATTTCGTCAAAAACCGATTTTTTTCATGTCTGGAAAGGAAACAGTGGCATTTTTTGAAGGAAAACTGAAGAAAAATATGACACTTCAGGAAGATTCCTGTACACTTGGCAGCAATGACACTTATCGCAGACAGCATACCACTTATGAGGTTTCGGACAAGAAGAAGGGAAGTACGTTTCTGGATCTGGATTTTCTGATTAAGGACGAAACCAGCAGTCTGAAAGGAAATCTCAGTGATAAAAAGGATGTGGATTTCTACAACTTTTCCATTCCATTTAATCGAACCATACAGAATTATTTTGGGGTTCAAATATACATGGACATGCCGGAAGGCTGTGATTATGACCTCACCTTATATGATGAATATGGCAATCAGGTCGGAAAGGCAGAATGGGACGGGGAAGGACGTAAAACACTGACCATCCCGAACTGGGATACAAATACCAATAAATATTGTATCAAAATAGAAAACAAAAATGGGGAAGAAGTTTCTCCGCATGATTATTATAAAATCAGTTTCAAGGTTACGGAAAATAAAGAACAGGAAAAGACCGATGCCATAAGGGAGGCATTCGGGAACCTTCACGGTGCATACAGCCGGAAAGATGAAAATTGGAGGGAATACCTCGACAAATATAATGAAGTCCTGATGGATACAGAGAAAAATTATACAAAAGAAATGGAGAAACTCCACCAGAAGCAGTTTGAAAGTCTGCCGGAAGAAAAACAATACAAAGGCGGGCGCACAGTGGATGAATTGTTGCAGGACATGGCAGAAGGAAAGACACTGGATGATGCGGAAACGGAGTATGTGAAGATTTTTGCAAACCTGAAAGATTTTGAGAAAGCACAGCAGAAGGCGGAACTGAAAAATGATTTTTCCGAGGATTTTGTAAAGGATCTGGAAAGCAAAGGTATCTCCCGTGATGAGCTGGAGGGAATGCAGATAAAGATTGAAAGCAATGGGAATGTAACAGTGAGCGGTATCGAAGATAAGGAAGTCCGGGAGCAGGTTCAGAAACTGGTAGAGGAAAAGTACAGTGACCGGATGTATCAGTATTACACAGGAATTGCTGACAGTGTGGGAAATCTGTCGTCCAATACCTATCAGTATGCCACGGATGTGCAGGAAGTCAGGCGTTACTTAAAAGGGGTTACGGGAGAAGATATTTCTCTGGAGAACCTTTACCTGACACCAGACGGAAAGATTGGCGGGCTGCCGGAAAAAGCCGCTAATCTGATCAACAAAACAAAAGACAATGCCAAGATAGAGCGGATAAAGGATGCATTGATAAATATTATAGGACATAACCGGACAAGCGGTGATCTGGGGATTCCAGACTTTACTTCGGAGTTTCAATTCAGTAATGGTGCTTTTTCTGTGGCAGACAGCGGTTTTACGGTGGATATGGCGGCATTGGACAGAAGGCTGACGCCCCAACCCCATGATAACATGTATTCGGATATGTATGCGTATAGTTTCAGGAAAGTATTATGATTATGAAAAGTAATTATACACAAGGAGAATGAACAGATGGTAAAAACTCGCACAGTAGAAATGCAAACGCAGCTTGTAGGGTATGAGTTTAAGAAAAAAGGTTTACCCACTGATAAAAATATAGCAGTAGAAAATAGTAAAGTTTCCAATGATTATTTCTGGAAAACAAATGAATATACGGATAAAGATGTGTTTGGAAGGACGCTGGATCTGACGGCACTTATCAATAAGCCTGATGGATATTTAAAGGGAAGTTTATCGGATACGCAAGATGTGGACTATTACAAATTCAACATTACAGAGTACCGGGCATTAAGTTTCGCGAAGGATACCTATAATAAGGATATTACTATCACTTTAGATCATATACCGGAAGGCTGTAATTATGAGATGGTTTTGTATGATGAGGAAGGCAATCAGGTCGGCATTGGGAAAGATAATGGAAATGGCGGTCTTAGTATTACCATACCGAACTGGAATACAGACAACAGAGGTTATACCGTAAAGGTACAGGCAAAGAACGGTTCAATGGTAAACCCAGATGCCGAATATCATCTTTCTTTTCAGACAACGCAAGCGGATAAAAGTCATGGAGCTTATCAGGAAATGGCAGAGGTTCAGAAGTATGCAGGGACAGTCAGGAAGCAGATGCAGGAAGGCTTAACCGATACTGAGGAAATGCGTGCAATTAAGGAAATCCGGCAGAAGTATAAAGCCTGTTATACGGAGCAGATGGAGAAATTGCATCAGGAACAGGCAGAAGAAATCATGCAGGGTGAGGCAGTGCCGGATGATGAGCAGATTCATAATTTACTGGAAAAAAAAGCGGCAGGAGGAGAACTGACGGAACAGGAAAATGCACTTTTAAATATCTTTTGTACTGCAGCAGAGCTGGATAGTGCGAATGCAAGTGCAAAAATGAATACCACAGTAAAAGACAGGATATTTGCAGATTTGCAAGAAGCGGGAATTGATATTTCAGATTCCATGTTTTCCATAAAAATTGGGGCGGATGGTCAGGTAAGTGTCGATGGCATTAATGATAATGCAATGAAACAGAAGATAGAGGATGTTTTGTCAAAGTATTCGGATGATCTGATGGATATTTATTTTTCTATGGATTCGGAAATACAGGCATTGTCCGATAAAGAAAAGTATCTGTTACAAGCTGCGGTGGATGTGGAAAAATTTTTATATAAGGCAACTGGCGGCAGCGTATCGCTTGGAGACCTTTCGGTGGAAAATGCAATGATACATGGTCTGCCAAAAACACTGGATGACCTGTTAAACAATCCGGGCGAAAATCTGACCTATCAGGATTATGCAAGCGATATCCGGGAAATTTTAGCATATAAACGGACACAGCACAAAGATATTATGTCTGAGTTGAATGTACAGTTTGTTATAGCAGACGGTACATTTCAGATAAAAGATTAAAGTTTATAATGGAGTATTCAATAAAACCCAAGTGATTGGGAGGGAGAATCATGAGAATAGAGAATGGTTACTTACAACAAAGTATGTTATGCAGTAAAAATAATAGAAATGCAGTAGGAAATTTTTCTGATACAATGAATAAAGCCCAAGAGTGTATAAGTAATAAGATTAGCACAAGGGATTCCTATGTAAACAGTACAGATTATAGTAACTTTGGAATTTATACACAAAATAGTATCTCTCAAGATATTGAATTACCAATAGAGACAGAAAGATATAAAATTGAAGATGCTACATATGTGAATGGAGTAGCAGCATATGAGATTGTAGATAAGCAGACAGGAAAAGATTTTTATATAAGAGAAGATCAATTAGCAATTCAAAGAGATGAGAAAACAGGAATGGAGTTCCTGATTAATATGGATCAGCCATTTTCGTATAATGTAACCATGACAAGTGAACTGAAAAATCTTTTGAATGATTTGTCTGACAAAAGAAATATTGATATAAAGGAGATACCGCTACAGGGGGGATTGGTAGTAAAACGTGATCCAAAGACAGGGTTAAATTATTTGTCGATAAAGGGAAATGAGGCACAAGGAGTTTCGGTAATCATAACATCCGATAAAGATATAGAAACGCTGAATAAATTAGCTGATGAATTTCAAAAATATCCGGTAAGTTCACAGCGGTCTACGGCAGGATTATATGCTTTACTTGAGATATCAGGAAATCTGAAACGCGAAAAAGATGGTTTTACATTTTTGACTCCTAATGGAGTTACATATATTCCGTATGATGGTGATTCCAGCAAAGCATGGGAAATTGATATGCCGGGTTCCTGTTATGCTACTGCCAGAAAATGTTTGGCGGCAGAAAATGATTGTGCAGACATAAGTGCATGGACAAAAATTTTGAAAGGAATAAAGATATATTATGGCGATAATTATGGCACCACTCAGACAAATAATGTATATAAAGTTGATGATTTAGGCAGATATTATATGTTTGCATAAGATATATATACAAGTATGAAACTATAAAAATATAGTATGTTTTATGTGGTAAAAATATTGTATTTATGAGACTTTTGGTATTTCACAAATACCTAAGAAAAAATAAAGTAGAGGAGAGTGTATATTATGAATATTGATTACAGTCAGTTTTACAGAGGAACAACGAATATTCCCTCATATGGGAATGGTACATATAAGAAAGACACCCTTGTAAAGTATGAATTTAACACTACAGATGAACATGGCAATAAGATTATGGACAAGATGTCAAGGGAAGAAACCCTGCAGGCGATGAAGGACATCGGTTCGCAGTATGGAGATGCGGTTATTGTTGAATTTTCGGGAGATGGAATGGCTGCACTTGTGGAAAACAAGAAAGGTATAGTGGATGCCAATGTAACACAGGAGCAGCGGGAATCAATGGAGGCGAGAAATGCAGCGTTCCAAAAAGAAATTACGCAGGTTGATAACTCACTAGAACTTCCGGCATATTCCGGAATGTATGGTGCAGACAAGGCGGTTGCATCTGCGGTGGAGAACTGCAGCAAAGAGGAACAGGGATTTGTGTATGATATCATCCGTCAGAATTTCCTTGTTGGAAATACTGGCTCTATGACAGAGGAAGAACGGCAGGCAAATATTTCACTTGGTATGAAAAAAGCGGAATATGCGGCAGAGAATTTTATCCCGGAAGATAGCAGAAAACCATTTTTGGAAGCAATGGAGTCTATCGCAAAGCTTGCGAGCGCAGGAAAAGCTGACAATAACGGAAATATGGACTATGGAGTAGGGAAAGGTACATATCTTGGACATGGCAGCAATATTGTAAAGACTACAAATGCGCTTGATATGATGAGGACGATGGACGGCAGTGCATACACGGAATATCAGAAGATTAGTAAAGAAAGCAGCAATGAGGACAGACAGCTTAATGCATTAAAATACCTTACAAATTGGTATGAAGGGGCAGTGAAAAAGAATCCTTCGATGGTTGATAATTACGAAAAGCAGTCGGAGGAATATGTGGAGAAAAATGTAAAAGATCAGAAGCTGGATGCAACTTTTTCAGATATAAAGACAGAGAATAAAGCGGCTTTTTTTGAAAGTCTGAAAGTGCTCCAGAATAATAATCCTAATTTTCTCTCATCTATCATAAATCGGGAGCTGGCATCTAAATTTTGGAGCATTTGATAAACGTAGATTGGAAAAGTTATAATTGCTCGGAAAATGGAAGATAACAACAATAAAGTGTAGAGTGTGCCTTTCACATAGGGACACTTGTTACAAGCAATATTGTAAATGATACAAGTGGAGATTAAGGCACAAATATGATAAAAAAATATATTTCAGAAATGTTGACTTCTTTAATTGAGGAGTATCGTTTTAATAAAAATACTCTTTCAAAATATTTAGAAATAACTGAAGAAACAATAGATGGAGTAGTAATGGGCAATGTGGAATGTTTGCCAGATGATCCTGCATTGCGTCTTAAAATACTTAGTAAAGCAGGATTTCTGTATTTTGGAGCGATTGAAGATAAGGATAGGCAATTAAGCGGTTTTTTGGAAGTGCTTGTTTCCTATCATGGCATATCCAAGCTAACGATAGCAAAAATGGCTGATGTTGAGGAACAGGATATTGACAGGCTTTTAGCCAATCCGCCAGAAAAAGTTGAAATCGAAGTAAAATATAAAATTGCTGTGACTGTTATGGAACTGCGATTTTGGCTAAAGGATTGTGAGTTACCAATATAATCATGTGGTGCTTGGGAAACTGGTGGAATAACAGGAAATGTAATTAGAATAAAGAAAGATAGAAGGCGAGTAGCGGATTGGTGTCTGCTGCTCACTTTTCGTTTATGGGGATATGTCGCAATACGACTTTTGAAGTGTTGTATTGCAATCTGTTTTCGGGTATTTCTCGTTGGTATCATTACCATAAAAGCGAGGTGAATTCCATGAAAGCAGAGAAGAAGGAAATCAATATACAGATTGGAAAAAGGTTGCAAACCGCCAGAGAAAACAGTGGATATACGCAGGAAGTTTTTGCAGAGACGCTGGATGTAGGGGTAGAGCATTATCGCAAAATCGAAAGTGGTGTCTATGGCTTACAGCCAGAGAAAATGCTGATCTTGTATGAGAAGTACAGGATTGAGCCGACTTATCTGGTTACGGGGGATACAAATCATAAGGTTGATATTGAACTGTTCCTTGCAAACTGTAGCAGGGAGGAACGGGATGCATTTATAGACCGTATGCTTGCGTATATGAGAAAGCTGATGACAGGCCGTTAAAGCAGTACAGTCTCCGGGATGTATATTTGATCAATATATTTTGAGAAGGAGACGATATATGAGGGTAGCAATCTGCGATGATAATCAGCAGGACATTGAAAGGATCAGACGCTATACACTGCGTATGATCGACTATGCGGTGGAGTATGTGTTTTATACCAGACCGGAAGAATTATTGAGGGAATGTGCAGATGCGGAGCAAAAGCCGGATATGTACATTCTTGATATTGAGATGCCTGGAATGGACGGACTTGCGGTGGCAAAACAGATCCGTGAGACAGATTCCAAAGCATTGCTGGTGTTTCTTACCAGCTATACCAAATACATGCCAAGTGTATTTGAAGTTGTCACATTTGATTTTATTCCAAAACCAATCTCAGAAGAAAGGCTCCGTGTGCTGTTTGAGAAGGCAGGAACCTATCTGAATCTGACCAATCAGAGTTTTTCATTTAGTTACCGCAGGGTGCGGTACAGTCTGAAGTTTGACGAAATCCTGTATCTGGAAAAGCGGGGGCGTCAGGCGATAATCCACACAAAGAAAATGAAATATCAGTCCAACATGAACCTGAATGAAATATGGGAGAAACTGGACGAGCGCATGTTTGCCGCCGTTCATGGCTCTTTTATCGTTAATTTGAAACATGTTCATTCCGTATCCAGCGGCATGGTCATGCTTACAGACGGCACAGAGCTGGGAGTGACAAGAGGGTACCGGAAGGAGCTGACGGAAAAGCACATCGCATTTGTGCAGGGAGGAATGTGACATGGCATTATATGGGGTGAGGCTTGTCATAAATCTTTTTGACCTCTGCATTTACCGCAGGTATTTAGAGGAGTTCATTGGAAACAGAAAAACTTCCATGGAGTTTTCTGTTCTTCTGCTGATAGTGTGCGAGCTGATTGGAAGTGCGGTGAACCAGATGGGGATAAGCTGGCTGAATTTTGTGACGATGGTGGCGATTCTCTGTGTATATGTCTGCCAGTATGAGGCAGGGATTGTAAGCAGGCTGATTGCGGTTCTGCTGTATATGGGGATTATGGGAGTTGCAGAACCGTTAGGATATTTGTTTAATAAGGCATTCATGGAAAAGGTGTTGGACGATACCACGGTTTCATATTATTTTATCGTGTTTTTTATGGCATTTTTGAAAGCAACTATTGTGGAGGTGTTTTGCAGACTGAAATCTGGAAGAAGCATTCGACTATCAGCAATGCCCAAAGAAACGCAATATATGTTGACAATGATACCTTTATGCAGCCTGATCAGTTGCTTTTTACTGATAGAGGTTGCAAAAGAATTAATCTCAGCACAGATGGTCGTGCTGTGCATGTGCATCATCTTTGTCATTATCATCACTAATTATGTAATTTTTCTGATGATTGAAAAGTATACGACAGTGGAAGAAAAACAGCACGAAGAGGAAATGATCCAGAGGGAAATCTTATACCGGAACGAATACTATCAGGACATGGAACGGTATCAGGAACAGATACAGGACATCCGGCATGATATGAAGAACCGGCTGACGGGACTGCTCGCAGCGGCGGAACAGGGAAGTGCGGAACTGATCAAGGACAGACTGCAGGAAGTATTGGGAGATATCCGGCTGGCAGAAGAGATCATTTATTCCGCAAATCCTGTGGTGAATGCCATATTAAAAGTAAAAAGCGTAAAGGCAAAAGAGAAAGAGATACCGATGCAGGTTACAACGCTGCTCCCCCAGAGAGTATCCGTAGATATCGGGGACATGGGTGTTCTGTATGGGAATCTTTTGGATAATGCGATAGAGGCAGCGATGGCAGTGGAACAGGAAAAACGGTATGTTCATGTGGAATCAAAGTTTCAGGAGGGCAGACTGCTCTTATCCATTAAGAACAGCAAGCCATCCGGGACAAGTTCCTGTCAACAGACAAGCAAAAAAGATAAAATAAAACACGGCAGGGGAATCCGTTCGGTGCGGAAAGTGGCAGAAAAATACGGTGGGGAGCTGATGTTAAAGGATCAGGGGGAACATTTTGAGGCAGTCCTTCTGCTCAACGGAGTTGCAAAACTGGAGTGAGACTGCAACTTATTACAGCAAACCTGCAACTTGTTACAGATAGATTGATTTTTACATGGAAACTGTTAGAGTGAAAACATCAAAAAAAGGAGGGTTTTACTAAAAATGAAGAAAAGAAACTGGATGTACCGACTGAGCAGCAAATCCATGAGTGTGATGGCAGCACTGGCACTTATGGTGACAACCATGGCAACGAACCGTTCCTGCATGTGGTATCTGGGACAGGACAAGATGCCGGAAGATTCCAAAAAACTCAGAAGGTTTTAAATCATGACGAAATGGCTCAGCCATCGTATGGTTGAGCGGGGAATCATAAAAGAGGAGGAGCAGGAATTATACCAGTTTGGAATACGCAATGGTATGATCCTGCTTCTAAACGTTGTGACGGCACTGGTCATCGGCCTGCTCACAGAGCAACTGGCGGTTGTGGCAGTGTTTACCCTTTCTTTTATGGTTCTTCGCAGCTATACTGGTGGATATCACTCAGACAGCAGGATTTTCTGTTATCTTGGTTCCAATCTGGTGCTGCTGGTTCCGGTTTATACACAGGCTGTGTTTTGTAAGACATCGCTGGCATGGCTGCTGGCAGTATTGCTGGTGTCCGCAGGGATTATTTTTTTACTCAGTCCCATGCACAGCAAGAACCGAAAACTGGATAAAGAGGAACAAAAGCATTTTGGCAGAAAAGCAAGGCTGATTGCAGCGTTGGAACTGGCTGTGCTTGGCATTTTGTGGCATGCAGGCCAGGTACTGTATGCTTACGCTGTTTATACAGGAATCTGCATCACGGCACTGTTTATGCTTATAGGAAAAGCACAGCTATGGATACAGTCACATACCGAAAATAGATAGTCCTTTCCGAACAAACGGAAGGGACTTTTTTTCTGGAAAACAGGAAGGATGACAATCCAAGACGGTAACTTATTACAGGTACCGTAAGACTTATTACACTTATATTGAAGCGCACTTTCTTTCCAAGTATAGTACCGCAAAAAGGCTTAGGAGAAGAAAGGCGTGGCATGTTTTGGGGAATTCATGCCGCACCGGATTGCAGGGGGCGGCAGAAAGGGAAAAGTTCATAAGGATAACATCCGGGTGCAGTTTTGCATGCTTTATTTTGCATGGGAACAGCACCTTTTTTTATTGTCTTTTTCCAGTAAAGCAGAACCCAGAGGTCCTCCAGATGTCCTTCATTTCAAAAAAATTACGAAATGGAGGACATTTGAATGTCAGAATGGATCAGGATCAGAGTAAAGGATTTTTATAAAGATGCAGTTGGTGAGCTGGAATACACCTATGTGACCAGAGAAGTCTACGAGGCACTTGCCGATACGTTCCGCAAAGAAGCCCACGCACAGGAAATGCGGGATATCAGACATACGACCAAGGACGGATACACAGAAGGAGAAACGGAAGATCTGGTGGAGCTGACCGGGGAATCGGTAGAGGATACGGTCATCCGGCAGATGGAAATAGAAACCCTGCAGAAAGCAATGCAGTCACTCACCCCAGTGCAGAGAGAGCGGCTGCATTTTTATTTTTTTGAGGGCATGACATACCGGCAGATTGCAGCGAAAGAAGGGGTCGGAGAGAAGAACATCCGGGAGAGCATAAACGGTGCGGTAAAGAAAATAAAAAAATATTTTGATTAATACCCCCTCAAAACGTGTTTTTCTGTGAGTACCTTATGAGAGGAACTTTTTCTGGACAGATGGTCTCTTCCGGGAATCCTCTCATGTCTCGTGTGTGGATACGACACAGGCAGACAAAACGCACATTGAAAAATGCCGGAGAGGAATGCAGGGCTCCGAGCGCAGGATGGAATCACGCCATATCCTGCCAGCCATATCCAGCAGTTCAGATACGTTAGCCGTTTCATGAGCCGTAACCGGGGCGCAGTGACACTCCTGCAGCAATCGGGCAGATGTTCTTTCTGCCAGCCATGCTGTGAAAAAGATCGCATCTAAGGAGCCGAGCGGGAAAGCCGGGGTACAGCCTGTCTGTGGTGGACAGGCGCGAAGAGGGGAATGGCCTATAATGATACACCTTGAGATTAGCCAGCACGCAGTGGTGGAGGTGAGATACCTGTGATGTCTGCCTGTCCGAGTGGCAGGGACCAAAGACGGTCTGGACTGACTGCCCATGAAATGCCGGCTTTGGGATTTTTTCTTCTCTGTTTTGGCGGCGTTTTGGTTCCGGGGAGTAGTGACGAATAGGGACAGACACTTTTTATTTATGAAGTGAAGGATTATGGCAGTAAGACTTAATTACAGAAACCATGCGGCGGAGGGGAACTTCCGCCGTATTCTTGTGGAGTTAAGAAAAGCTGAAAAATGGGGAATGGAGGAAAACAGGAGATGAAGAAAGAAGATACCGAAATGATGTTAAGGATTTTTGAAACGGAGAGGGCAGGATATGCCTATCTTTATCCGAGTGATGGAGGGGAGCGGAAAGAGGACTATATCTCGACTACGGCAGAAAATATCGCAAATTATATCGGCAGCCACATGTTTGAGGCTGAAAAGATCGTCATCACAGATATGTGTGACAGGCTGATATTAGATACCTGCGGCTATTTTATCAATAGCTGTCCGAATCAGGAATTCTGCAAGGAAATCAATCCGTTCTTAATCCCAATCCAGATGGGAGAAAAGGACGCAGGAGAGGTGCTTTCAGTCAGCAGGGATGTATCGGAACAGTATTTCCGGGAAGAAGATGAGGCTGCAACCATGGCTGAAATCGGGATGATGTAAAGGTGTTTCTTCTGGGCAAAAGTGTTTGGCTTGGGAGAATGAATTTAACGTTCTTAAATTGCGGGAGGAAAAAGGGAAAAGATGATGGAAGGCGGAGCGAATGAGGTGCGGTATAAGATTGCCGAATTTCTCTTAAAAAGGATGCATGAAGATAAGCTGTTAACCGAGGAAGAATGGGAAAAAATCCGGGTTTTGAATGTCAAGACTTTCTCCCCGGAATTAGCAAAAGTATATCTGTAATAACACTGGATATATAAAGGACTATGTGGTAGTGTATGTTGCTGACAGGGAGTGCAAACCCTTGAAAATACTGGGAAAGGAGAAAAAAGCATGGCAAAAAAAGTGACTGTCATAAAGGCAGCAAAAGCGCAGAAACATACACAGGAAGAACGCAGGCTGAAAGTGTGCGGATATGCCAGAGTCAGTACCGGCAGTCAGGCACAGGCAACTTCCTATACTGCACAGGTCGAGTACTATACGGAAAAAATCGAGAGCAACCCCCTGTGGGAGTTTGCAGGGGTGTATGCGGATGAAGGAATCAGCGGAACAAACGTAAAGCACAGGGATGAGTTCCAGATGATGATTTCAGACTGTGAGGATGGGAACATCGACCTGATCCTTACGAAATCCATCACAAGATTTGCAAGAAATACGGTGGAATGCATCCAGACCATCCGAAAGCTGAAGGAGATCGGCGTTGGAATCTACTTTGAAAAAGAGAATATCAACACGCTGTCAGAAAAAAGCGAGCTGTTCATTACCATCCTGGCATCGGTGGCGCAGGGGGAATCAGAAAACATCTCAAGCAACAACCGCTGGGCGATACAGAAACGCTTTCAGGATGGAACCTATATCATATCCACGCCAGCGTATGGCTATGGAAAAGACGAGGATGGAAATTTAGTCATCATAGAATCCGAGGCAGAAACCGTAAGGTGGATTTATGAGTCTTACTTAAACGGCATGGGAGTGTATGTGATAGCAAAGGCACTGAACCAGAAAGGCATTCCAACAATCCGGGGTGCAGAAAAGTGGCAGGACGGGGTGATACAGGACATTCTGAAAAATCCCATTTATGCGGGAGATATGCTTCAGCAGAGGACATATACAGAAACAAGGTTCCCATTTGTCCGCAGGGTAAACAACGGACAGAGAAACCAGTATCTCATCAAAGACAGCCATCCGCCAATCGTCACACATGAGGAGGCAGAAGCGGTACGCAACCTGATGGCATACCGGGTGGATGTACTGCACATGAACAAGAGTGACTACACCAAAAGATACCTGTTTTCCGGCAGAATCATCTGCGGAGAGTGCGGAAGAACCTTCCGGCGGCAGAAAATCTACATCGGGAAACCATATGAAAAAATCATCTGGACGTGCAGCGGACATGTGGAGGATAAAGAGAGCTGCTGCCTGAAAGCCATCCGGGAGGATGTGCTGCACCGGGCTTTTACAGACATGTGGAACAAGCTGTACACCAATCAGGGAACGATATTAGAGCCGCTGTTAAAAGAGCTGACAGAACTTGTGGCAGCAAGGCAGGACAGTGAGGAAATCAGACAACTGGATAAGGAAATCAAAGATATAAGCGGGCAGAGCCAAATCCTAAACCAAGTCATGAGGAAAGGATATATGGACTCTGCTCTTTTTATGGAGAGCAGTAGCAAGCTTGGCTGGCAACTGACGGAATGCAGGAGAAAAAAGACACTTTTGACCAGAAAGCTGAGAAGGACAAAAGAAATCGTGCGGACCGAACAGCTTATCCAACTGATCGCAGAACAGGACGGATTAATGGAGGAGTTTGACGAGCAACTGTTTAAAATGACAGCGGAGAAGATCGTGGTCTCCAAAGAACACGACATCACCTTCTGCCTGTACAACGGACTGAAACTGACGGAGAGGGGAGGTGGACAGGATGCAGTGGCACATGCCAATCGGCTATAAAGTTGTGGATGGAAAAATCACCATCTGCGAAGAGCAAAGAAAGATTGTGGAACAGATATTTACAGACTATGACAGCGGAGTGGCGGCAGGCAGGATCGCCCAGAACCTGAAAGGGAGAAAAATATGCAATGCAAAAGGGAAAGTGTCCTGGACCCATGCATCCATTGGCAGGATACTGGAAAACCCAAGCTACCTTGGCACAGAATACTATCCGCAGCTCATAGGAGAGGAACTGTTTGAGAGAGTCCAGCGCAGACGGGAAAAGGTGAGGGCAGAGCTTGGAAGGGCAGACCACCGGTCCGGCAGGGATGAGAGAATCCTCTTCGGAGGTGTCATCTGGTGTGCAGAATGCGGGGCAGTATGCAGCCATATCCAGCCGAGCCACAAAAAAGAGCGTGGCGGCACTGCCAAGTGGAAGTGCAAGAGTTATGTGATTGGCAGAGCAAAAAACTGCAGGAACAGTTTTATTACAGACGGGCAGGCAAAGCAGGTGTGTGTGGAAGCCATCAATGCAGTGATACGAAACAAAGGCCTGCTCCGGGTACAAAGGCAGGAGGAAAAGGTCAGCCCTCAGTACCGGGTTCTGGAGCGGAACCTGCAGCGGATGAAAGAAGAACAGGAACGCACAGAAACAGACCTGATGAAATTGCTCTATGAAAGGGCAGAGGAACGCTACCGGACACTGGAGGTCAGGGATGGGGAGTTCCGGACAGAGGAGGTCAAAAACATCCTTGCAGGGAAAAAGGAACTGGAAACATTTGATGAAAATTTATATAGAAAAATAATCGCACGCATCTGGGTGCATGGCGGAAACATGGCAGAAGTGGAGCTTATCAATGGGAGCCGTGTCACAGCCGGGTACAAGGATTAGGAGGGAGAGCAGATGGCAGAAACAGCAAAAAAGATCAGCATGATACCTGCCAAGGTGCAGTATGACCGGAATGTGAAACTGTCAGAGAAGAAAATGAAGGTCGCTGCCTACTGCCGTGTCAGTACGGAACTGGAAGAGCAGGACAGCAGCTATGAGGCACAGGTGGAGTATTATACCAGCAAGATATCTGAAAACGAAAACTGGAAAAATGCCGGCATCTATGCAGATGACGGAAAGAGTGGAACAAACACCAAAAAGAGGGCAGACTTTAATGCCATGATACAGGATGCCCTTGCCGGAAAAATCGACATGATCCTTACAAAGTCGGTCAGCAGGTTTGCGAGGAACACGGTAGACTCGCTGGTGACCATCCGAAAACTGAAGGAAAAGAACGTGGCGGTGGTGTTCGAGAAAGAGGGGATCAATACACTGGAGGGAACCGGCGAAATCCTTATCACCATCTTAAGCAGCCTGGCACAGGAGGAGAGCCGCAACATCAGTGAGAACATCCGCTGGGGAGTCGTGAGGAAATTTGAAAAAGGCAAGGTCATCGTAAACTGCACAAAGTTCATGGGATACACCAAAAACGAGGATGGTGACCTGGTCATCGTACCCGAAGAGGCAGAGATCGTAAAGCTGATCTTCCGCCTTTATCTGGAAGGCTACAGTACCGGGAAGATCGCAAAGCATCTGGAAGAGCAGGGAATCAAGACCGCCACAGGGCAGGACAAATGGCATTCCACGGTAATAGACAAAATGCTCCGCAATGAAAAATACATGGGAGATGCCTTGCTGCAGAAAACCTATACGGTGGATTTCATGACAAAAAAGAAAGTCAAGAATACTGGAATCGTACCGCAGTATTATGTGGAAGATGACCATGAGGCGATCATACCGAAAGAACTGTTCTACAGGGTGCAGGAAGAGATGATGCGGAGGGCATCCTTATGCAAGGCGGCTGTCACCCGGAAGAAGAACCAGAGGAGCAGGTATTCCTCCACCTATGCGCTGACCGGCATGCTGATCTGTGGAAAATGCGGGCAGGAGTACCGGAGAGTCACCTGGGCGAGAAACGGGAAAAAGAAAGTGGTCTGGAGATGCAGCAACCGGCTGACCAACGGAGTGAAGAAATGCGGGGAATCCGAGACACTCGAAGAGAACGCATTAAACAGGGCGGTGATGGAAGCCATCCACAGGATCACGAGTGATGATATGGAATTTATGGAAAACTTCCGGCAGAACATCATCCATGTCATCGGGAACTACAGCACCGCAAAAGAGTCCGGGGAATACGAAGAAAAGATAAAAGAAAAGCAGGAAGAGATGGTGGCACTGATCGCAGAGAATGCAAAGACCGGCTCCTACACACCGGAGTTTGATGAACGCTATCGCACCATAGCAGAGGAAATCAATGCCTTAAAAGAGGCACAGAAAACAGCCAGAAACGAGAAATGGATGGCTGACAGCTATGAACAGAGAATCCAAGATATCGACCATTACTTAAGCACAAGCACCTGCCAGATACCGGAGTTCGACAATGACCTTGTGAGACGGCTGATCTCCACCATCAAAGTGGAATCCAGCGAGAAACTGCTGATACAGTTCCAGTCAGGCATAGTCATGGAACAGGAGATTCGATATGAGTAAGGCTGCGGCAGGAATGGCAGCAAGTAAATAGGAAACGTTGTTCCTGCCAGTTTATGGTAAGAATAAAATGCCCGATGATCCGGGCGTTTTATTGTTGGCATAAAAATAGGAAAGGACAGCAGGAGCAGAAAGCATATAACGGAAAATGAGTAAAAGAAAGTGGATATAAAAAAGTACATGAAGTAAGTGTGCGACAGGAGGAGAAAAGCGTATGAATTATGAGCAACTGATAGAAGAACTGAGGGAGGAAATGTTACAGCTTGTAAATACGAAATGTGATGCACTGCTCCAGATGCACCAGAGTGGGGAGTTGCGGACAAATATGAAAGATACAATCCGGGAAAGCAGTCTTATCACAGTGTCCCCGGCAGAACTGAAAGGGAAAAAACCGCTGGCAGTCCAGTTCGCGCGGGGAGAATGGATAGAAACACCTACATGGAGAAAGGTGGCACAAAAGATTTTGCAGGCCTGTAATGAACAGCCGGATATCCATGAGCGTTTTATGGAAATGTGTGGAAAAGTAGCCGGACGCTGGAGGACGATCCTTGGCAGTTCACCGGAAGAAATGGATGTACCGATAAAGGTGGATGAGGAACTTTATTTTGAGGGAAAATTTGACACCGAAGCGATGTTAAACGTGTTAGAGAAAAAAGTGCTGGAACCAGCAGGGGTTGATTACAGCAGCATTAAAATCCGGTATATGGCAAAAGGGCAGGAGCAAGCAAACGGTATAGAGCCTGTGCCAGAACAGGATGTTTTGGAACATGAGGAGCAGGAACAACATGTTCCAGTGCAGACAATGTAAAAATGGATGGAATCAAGACTCCGAGTCTATGGCAGGTTTGGAGTTTTTCTTATGTTCATTTTCCAAATGTAAAAATTGATTGTATAAAAGAAATGGGTAAGTTATAATATAGGTGTGGTCAGATGCCTTTTTGGGGATGACTATATCTGTTACAAAAAGGAGGAAGGCCAGTGAATACAGAATTGAAAAATGCAGTGAAAGCAACAGATTCAAAAGCACAGTATGATACGAGTGCAAAGCGTCTGTTAGGACAGAAAAGCATACTGGCACATATACTGGTAAAAACAGTTGATGAGTTTAAGGGCATGAATCCCAAGGATGTGGTCGACTGCATTGAGGGAACACCACATATCAGTACGGTACCGGTAGAGCCTGGACTCACAAATGCAGCCAGCGAAAAAAATGGTGAGAGACTGGTCGGTTTCAACACAGAAAATGAAGAGATCAATGAAGGTCTGGTAAGATTTGATATCGTTTTTTATGTGCGTATGAGAGACGGATTGTCACAGATCATCATAAATGTGGAAGCACAGAAAGATGAGCCGAAGGGATACGAAATCTTAAACCGGGCAATCTTTTATGTGAGCAGACTGATCTCATCACAAAAAGAACGTGATTTTGAGAATTCCAGCTACGATGACATTAAGCGTGTATATTCGATCTGGGTATGTATGAACATGGAAGAGAGCAGCATGAGCCATGTGCATCTCACAAAAGAAGATTTGATCGGTTCCTATCAATGGAAGGGAAATCTTGATCTGCTGAATATCATCATGCTTGGACTGGCAAAGAATCTGCCGGAACATGATGAGACATATGAACTGCACCGTCTGTTAGGGGCGTTGCTGTCACAGGAACTTACAATAGATGAAAAACTAAACATAATTGGAAATGAATACGATATTCCTATTGAGGAGAACTTCAGGAAGGATGTGAGCGTTATGTGTAACTTGAGTCAGGGAATTGAAGAAAAGGGTATTGCGATTGGAGAGGCAGGACTCATTATGAAAATGTATAAGAATGGTTTTACAGCAGAGCAGATAGCCTCAGCCACAGATAAGGATATAGAAGAAGTGAAAGCGATTATTGCAGGGAAGGAACCTGCGCTTGCATAGTTCTTTTATGGTGGCAGAAAAACAGTTTTCTGTGAATAAAATGGTCGGAATCAAGCCTCCAAGTTCCAAAAGATTTGGAGGTTTTCTTCTGCCCATTTTTATCGGGAAGTAATTTCCCAAATAAACAATCTATGGTACAATATCTTAGAAGTTATCATCACGGGATAAGTGAACCATAGAGAAAGAGCAGAGTCAATCGTAAGCTGATCTGGCTTACATCTAAAATACAATGCAATCTTTTTCTATGCAGGTGCAGGAGAGAGTGCATCATGTCAATTTTTGCAGCCTCGTCAGAGAGGATGGAAACATTTTTCACTCCCAGAGTACAGTGAAAACTCTGGAAAGTGCATCTCAATTACCCTATCGACACATGTGGAGACGGTTGTCTTGCTTTCCAAGGGAATGGTCGATACAAGAAAAGTGAAGGTGGACTTCTCCCTGGAGGATATGGATTTATCTGAATTTAGGGGAAAAGCAACTTATGAGCAGATAAAGGCATATGTACTTGAGCAGACAGGACTTAAGGTTTCATCACTGTATATCGCACAGATTAAGAAGAAGTGTGGATTGGATGTCGGTGAGAACTTCAATCTGGCAAAATCAGAGAATGCGAGACAGCCACAGTGTACACCAGAGAAGGAAGATGCGATTATGTTGGCGTTTAGACATTTTGGAATCATATAGATTGTGGATAAGTAGCATCATGTGTTAAAAATATAGTGAAGTATGGGAAAAAGGACAATCCGGAAATGTAGATTTTACAGGTCAGGGAATGTCTTTTTTGCTGATATGGAAGTGTTCAGAGACAAGGTAATAATACAGAGGTATTAACAAATATTCTCCAGCTACGCAGGCTGTAAATCAGATGCGTGATAAAATCAGCCAGTTTGCAGGTCTGCCAGTTGAAAACGACAGGAAAAAGCAAGAAACTGATTGCAAAATAGATATTTTGTATCTATAATGTAGATATGAAATAGATATTAAAAATTATTTGTACTGATATATCAGTTCTTTTGTACTAGTCCAATCAGCACAAGCGAACGGAAAAATCAGTACAAGAGAGTAAGGAGATGATTGGAATGACTAGAAAAAAGAATATGACAAGTCTTTTAGACAGTTTTGAAAGTGATACAGAAAAAGAACATGATGCAGCTGTGATAGCAGCGGTGAAGACACCGAAGAAAACAAACGGTGGAGATACAAGAGCAACAGCACTTGTATCAATGACCAAGGATGAAAAAGAACGTCTGACAAGCAAAGCGAAGGCACATGGCTTGAGCTTGTCTGCATTCTTCAGATTAGCTGCTGATGAATACATGGCAAATCATAATTGGTAATGTATGGATAGATAGAATGGGGAGGGGAATTCGCAGTAGTAGCCGTAGATTTTGTGGGTATGTGTGTAACTCAGAGAGTTATCCATATATCCATCAAAATAAATATAGAATATATATTGTGTAGATATTAAGTGTATAAGAAAGGATGCTATTATGGCAAATATTAATGAAACGATTTCTGAGGTTGCAAAGTTAAATCCAGAGTTAGCACGTCAGATTCAGAAATATGTAAAAGAACATTCGTATGGTTTGGTTTTTGAACATAATTTACCAGAAGCAGTTAGGCTTTATAAAAAGCAACCTGCTGTAGGCGATACGGTGAACATTCTTGCACCTCGTGGAAAGAAGGAAACGGAAGAAAATTCTGTTCCTTGGTGTGTGAAGTATATTGATAATGGTGTTGCATATCTTGAACATGATGGAGAAGCGAAAGATGTTCTATTAGAAGACACCTGTGTCCTTGTTAGTTACAGAGATGTTATCTATCCAGGATTAAAAGAGATTGACCGTGTAGAACGTGGAAATCCAGAAGACCCATATCATATGGTGATTAATTCTGAGAATTACCATGCGCTAGAAGCACTGACATATGCATATGCTGGAAAGGTTGACTGTATTTATATTGACCCACCTTATAATAAAAAAGATACAAAAGATTGGAAATACAATTGCAATTATGTTGATGGGAATGACCAGTATAAGCATAGTAAATGGTTGGCATTTATGGAGCGTAGATTAAAATTAGCAAAGCAGTTACTTAATCCTAAGGATTCAATGTTAATTATAGCAATTGATGAAGTTGAGTGTGCAAGGTTGTCTATATTATTGGAACAGTTATTTCCGGCTTCAAATATTGATATGGTTACAACAGTTACTAATCCTAGAGGAAAACAGCGGACTGGTAGATTTTCAAGAACTGAAGAATACTTATTTTTTGTACAGAATGGAAATGCTACTATCCATCAAGAAGAAGATATGGATGCGACAGGGGTTACAAATATTTCTTGGCGTACAATGAGAAGAAGCAGTTTGAATCAAAGACGAGGGAATCATGGATATGGTGCTGTTGGACCCAACCAGTTTTATCCTATATATGTAAATGATAAAGGTAAAATTGTCGATATTGGTTCACCTTTGCCAGAGACACCGGATATTACTGATTTTCCAGCACCAGAAGGAACGACTGCTGTTTTTCCTATAAGGGATGATGGAACGGAAATGAATTGGGCAATGACAAATACTACTTGTGCTGAAATGCTTAAAAAGGGTTATATCAGAGTGGGACGTTATACACCTAAAAAACCACAAAAGTGGGAATTGTCATATTTATTGTCAGGTATTGTTGATGATGTTGAAAGCGGTCGTGCAACTATTATTGGGAAAAATCCTGATGGTAGTATTAAGGCAATTTATGTTGATGAGATAAAGAAAGCACCAGTTTCTGTATGGATGAGACCAAGTCATAATGCAGAAACTGAAGGAACTAATTTGTTAAAAAATATTTTTGCTGATGAAAAAAGGTTTCCATATCCAAAATCATTGTATGCAGTCAGAGATTGTTTGAAATATTATTTGGATGATAAACTGAATGCATTGGTTGTTGATTTTTTTGCCGGTTCAGGAACAACTTTACATGCAATTAATTTAATGAATAATGATGATGGTGGTCATCGTAGATGCATTTGTGTTACAAATAATGAGGTTTCTGAAAAAGAAGAAAATGAATTCATTAGTAAAGGTCTTCGTCCATACGATGAAGAATGGCAAAAGTATGGTATTGCCAATCATGTTACATGGCCTCGAACTGTGTGCAGTATCGAAGGTCATGATGTGAATGGAAATCCATTAAATGGTGAGTATTTGGGGTCAGATGCAGCATATGAAGATGGATTCAAAGCGAATGCTGTGTTCTGCGAGTTGACATACGAGTCAGCATGGCCTATTCGCTTGGATAATGCTTTCAATGCTATTGCACCGATTTTATGGATGCAGGCAGGGTGTCAGGGTCCGATTATTCGTAAGATTGGTAAGAGTTACTTAACAACAGATTATTATGGTGTGCTTTTTGATTATGGACAAGCTTCTAAATTCTGTGAGAAGGTAAAGAATACACCGACTATTAAGACTGTGTTTGTGGTAACTGATGACCAGAGACGTTACTCTAATATGTGCAAACGTCTTCCGGGAATTGAAGTACATAGATTGTACGAAACTTTCCTCAGAACATTTGAAATTTGTGGCGAAGGAGGATTGGACTAATGAAATATGGTTTAATTGATTTTCAGAAAGATGCAGTAACTGAGCTTTTAAAAAAGATGGAATCTATGCGTCGTAGTTACGACGCAGATGGTTCTTTATCTGCCGTATCGTTGACTGCACCAACTGGTGCAGGTAAGACTGTTATCTCAGCTGCTGTTGCAGAAGGCTTGTTTTATGGTAATGATACATATGCTGGTGATGATAGAGCAGCAATTTTGTGGTTGTCAGATAGTCCTAGCTTGAATGAACAGACAATGAAAAGATTTGATGCAGCAACAGATTTATTGAATGGAGCTGTGTCGATGGAAGCAATCAGTGCAGATTTTGCAAAAAATCATACAAAGCTGTCACCGGGGCATATTTATTTTTTGAATAGGCAGTTACTTGGCAAGGGAAAGAAGCTTACAAATGAAGCTGCTGACTTGAAAAAGTAAATTCCAGTGCAGGGGTAAATTCCACCACGCTTTAAAATTCTTTGATTTTTTAGAATTGTGGGAGGCTAAATCCTTATAAAACT
>OLWZ01000357.1_pt1 | contig 28383 bp, 19 predicted proteins | sample 1674011 | NCBI WGS metagenome assembly OLWZ01 (sample SAMEA103958137, study PRJEB25191) | human gut metagenome | biome: human-associated habitat [ENVO:00009003]; feature: intestine environment [ENVO:2100002]; material: feces | place: Germany | collected 2013/2015 | reverse complement strand
TTAAAACAGTCTAAGCTATGGCAGATCAGGAAATCACATTGATGAAAGGCAATGAAGCCATTGCCCACGCAGCAATCCGCTGTGGTTGTGACGGTTACTTCGGTTACCCTATTACCCCTCAGTCTGAGGTTCTTGAAACTTTGGCCGTAGAAAAGCCTTGGGAGACTACCGGAATGGTAGTTTTGCAGGCTGAGAGCGAAGTTTCATCGATCAACATGGTCTATGGCGGCGCATGTACAGGAAAAAGAGTCATGACATCTTCTTCCAGCCCTGGCATCAGCTTGATGCAGGAAGGATTGTCCTACATGGCCGGGGCAGAACTTCCTGCCCTCATCGTGGACGTCATGCGCGGTGGTCCGGGACTCGGAACCATCCAGCCTAGCCAGGCAGACTATTTCCAGGCCTGCAAGGGCGGCGGACACGGAGACTATCATCTCATCGTGCTCGCTCCTGCTTCAGTTCAGGAAATGGCTGATTTCGTGGACCTTTCATTTGAATTGGCATTCCGCTACAGAAACCCTGCAATGATTCTTGCAGACGGTGCCATCGGACAGATGATGGAGAAAGTCGTCCTTCCTCCGTTCAAGCCTCGCCGCACCGAAGAAGAAATCATTAAAGAATGTCCATGGGCAACCACGGGACGTATGGGCAGAAATCATCCTAACATCATAACTTCGCTTGAGCTCCGCTCAGAGGAAATGGAGGTCATCAATCTCCGCATCCAGAAGAAATACAAGGAGATAGAGGAAAAAGAGGTTCGTTTCGAGGAATATCTTCTCGATGATGCGGAATACGCAATCGTCGCCTTCGGTTCTGCTGCCAGAATCGCTAAGAAGAGTATCGAGATCGCCCGTTCACAGGGCATCAAGGTCGGCCTTCTCCGTCCTATTACCCTCTGGCCGTTCCCTACCAAGGAAGTCCAGAAGCTCGCCGGAAAGGTAAAAGGCATCCTTTCACTTGAAATCAATGCAGGACAGATGGTGGAGGATATCCGCCTCGCCGTAGAAGGCAAAGTTCCGGTTCAGCATTTCGGACGCCTCGGAGGTATCATTCCTGACCCTGACGAAGTCGTGGATGCGATCAAACGTCTTTTCTAATTCTGAAGACCATGACAAGAGAAGAAATAATCGAGCAAGGACAGGTTGTCTATAAGAAACCTACCTTATTGAATGACACTCCGATGCATTACTGCCCTGGCTGCAGCCACGGAGTTGTCCACAAGATAGTCGCAGAGGTAATCGAGGAGATGGGAATGACCGACAAGACGATCGCCATCTCACCGGTAGGCTGCGCAGTATTCGCCTACAAATACATTGATGTAGACTGGGAAGAGGCTGCCCACGGAAGAGCTCCTGCATTGGCCAGCGCCACGAAGAGACTTTGGCCGGACAGACTCGTGTTCACATACCAGGGTGACGGCGACCTCGCCTGCATCGGAACAGCGGAGACAATCCACGCGTTGAACAGAGGTGAAAACATCACTATCATTTTCATCAACAACGCTATCTATGGTATGACCGGCGGCCAGATGGCTCCTACTACCCTTCTCGGCATGAAGACAGCTACATGTCCTTATGGCCGCGAAGTGTCGCTTCATGGCTATCCGCTGAAAATCACCGAATTGGCAGCGAAACTGGAGGGAACATGCTACGTTACGCGTCAGGCAGTCCATACAGTAGCCGCCATCAACCGCACCAAGAAAGCTATCAGAAAGGCATTCGAATATTCCATGCAGGGCAAGGGTTCGAACCTCGTAGAGGTCGTATCTACCTGTAATTCAGGATGGAAGATGAGCCCGGAGAAAGCCAATAAGTGGATGGAAGAGAACATGTTCAAATTCTACGAACTGGGCGACCTCAAGGATAATGGTACAATTTAAATCGACAAGGCTATGACAGATGAGATAATAATCGCAGGATTCGGAGGACAAGGTGTTCTCTCGATGGGTAAGATTCTGGCTTATGCCGGTCTGATGGAAGGAAAAGAGGTAACATGGATGCCGGCTTACGGCCCTGAGCAGCGCGGCGGTACCGCCAATGTCACGGTAATCGTGAGCGACGCCCCTGTTTCCTCCCCTATTCTTTCTAGTTTCGATATCGCTATCGTGCTGAACCAGCCTTCTCTCGAAAAATTCGAACCGAAGGTAAAGCCGGGTGGAATCATCATCTACGACGGCTATGGCATTTCAGAACCACCTACAAGAAAGGATATCAAGGTCTACAGGATTGACGCCATGGATGCAGCGGCAGAAATGAACCTCATAAAGACATTCAACATGATTGTCCTCGGAGGTCTGCTTGCAATCCGTCCGGTAGTCAAGATCGACAGCGTCATCGCTGCTCTCCGCAAGACTCTTCCGGAAAGACACCACAACCTCATTCCCAAGAACGAGGAGTCCATCCGAAAAGGAATGGAGCTGATCAAGGAAGTAAAATAATTTTACATTCATATGTTTACGGAGCCCGTCTCTTTCCTGGACATTGTCCTTGAAGAGACGGGCTCCTTTCGCTCGTAAAGCCGAGGACGGCTACACCGTTCTGCCGGACGCGAATTCCAACATTCCGACGATTTGGTTCCAAGAAAACGTTTTAAGTTGCACCAAATAAGTTATCGGATGTGTTTTGTACCGCGGAAACGTTTTAGATGGAACAAAATAGCAAAACTGATGTGAGTTCGGATAGGAACAGGCCCGACCGGAGCCAGTTTGCATTCTGAAATCAGGATACGCCCGTAAGAACAGGACTTTTCCATGAAGAAATGCAATTGCGGAGACGACTCCAGCATTATTCGGCCCTCTTGGCAGCAGCACTTCCTCGTTATTATCTAAGTTTCAACAACTTAAACATCCGAGAAATGTCAAGAGGTAGCTTCGAAAGAGGGTCGAAATACGGACAAGATATTCAACACACGGACAATGGTATTGAACTGCCTGACAAAAGATGGGTAGAAGCTCTGATAAATGATAATTTAGAGGCGATGGCGAAGCAACTCTATGACTACTGGTTTGTGCAGTTTGACTTTCCGAATGAGGAGGGCAAACCGTACAAGTCGAGTGGCGGAGCTATGATGTGGAATGAGAAGCTGAAGCGTGAGATACCGCAAGGATGGAGCGATTGTGTTCTTGGTGATTATATCGGACGCATTACTAACGGCTTAAATCCACGAAAGAACTTTGTCTTAGGTAGCGGAAATAATTATTATGTGACAATTAGAAGTTTGGTCGGTACAACAATAGATTGGAACAACTGTGACAGATGTGATGATGAAGCCTTATCTAAAATCAACTCACGTTCACAGTTACAAATCGGTGATATTATATTCAGTGCTATTGGAACCATTGGGCGCACATATTATATTCTCGAAGAACCGACAAATTGGAACATAAGTGAAACATCATTTACTCTTAGAGCAAAAGAAAATGTTCCCAATGATTTCTTTTATGGAATGTTGCGCTCAAACGAAATTCAAATAAAAGCAGACAAGGCGGCTATGGGTAGCACTTTAAGATGCTTAATAATGGATTCTTTATGTTCGTTGCAATATATTATGATACCAAGCTATATGATGAAGTTGTTCGCTGCTAAAGTTTCACCTTTATATAGGCAAATACATAGAAACAATAAAGAAATCGCAGAGCTGACTAAACAACGTGACGAACTTTTGCCCTTACTAATGAACGGTCAAGCATCAGTAAATTATCATTTATCCGCTTATTGAGTTCAATTTTGCGATCTAATGCCGAAAGTGTTTTTCCTATCTGCTTTTGGATTGACATTTTCGGCAGAGTTATTTCTATATCCAAGAAGTTGTTAGGGTCAATCCGTTTGTGACTCCCTGATGTATTGGTATTCTGGCCGCATAGATAATTTGTGATTCTATCTGAAATCAACAAATAATAGCAATATTGAAAATCTACAACATTTTCGTTTACAACAAGAGGTAGAAATTCAGTTGAAGATATTTTATTCTCATCATAATTATCTACTTTCCAGACCCTTCTGAAACGGACATTTAGTTTATTGAACAAAATACATTTGTTTGGAACATCATACTTATTGCTTTGTATTTCAGTTCCATCCAAAATATCCGATGTCTTTCCCTCGTCAAATGAGGGGAGGCTATACAGATTATATGTTACTCCTGGTTTAGGAGTTATCGATTTTGACACAAATGTCACAATATCTTTAATTTTCATACAAACAGATGTTTTAATCTTTTTCTAACAATCGTCGAACTTCCTTATCAAAGTCAGAATCAATCTGTTGCGTAGGATCAAACAACGCATATTCATCTTCGGCTTTTTTCTTTGCTTGTGCCGCAGAAATTTTGCCCTTGTCAGGAAGAATCTGATAGCGGCGGAATGTCAGGAACTCATTGATGCTGGCAGCGAACTGCTCCATATTGAAGGTGTTCTCGCGTTCAATAAGATCTTCGATATAGTCGAAATAGCCTGCTACAGTGCGTTCTAATTGTCTGATTTCCTTCTCCTGAAGGTAGTTCTTTGCAATGCTTACATCTGATTTTAAGACTCGTCCGTCCGGAGAGTTCTTCCAAGTTGTCAGTCCCATATGCTCTTTCGTGTGGTCGGCTTTGGTATAGATAATTTCTGCCGCCGTCTGACCAGTTATGGCGTAGTGGAAGCGGTTTTGGACCATTGCATAGAAATCTCGTGTTGTTTTGGAATTGCGGTCATAGTCAATGCTGCACTCAGCATATATGTCCGTAATCTGCTGCCAGATACGGCGTTCGCTTGCACGGATAGAGCGTACTCTTTCGAGCAATTCACGGAAATAGTCTTTTCCAAATAGCCCCGTGCCTTGCTTCAGACGCTCGTCGTCCATTGCGAAGCCTTTGCGGATATATTCATTGAGAATCGTTGTTGCCCATTGACGGAAACGAGTGGCTTTAAGAGAAGAAACACGGTAACCAACGGCTATGATAGCATCCAGATTGTAAAAATCGATAAACTCGTTGACTTCTCCTCGTTTGCCTCTGTTTATGACTGTTTCCATTTTGGAAATAGTCATTTCAGGTGAAAGTTCCCCCTCTTCAAATATGTTCTTCAGATGTTTGCTGATAGCAGGAACACCGACCCCAAACAGCTGAGCCATAGCTTTTTGGGTGCACCATATTGTTTCATCTTTTATGACCACCTGCACTTTGCCGCTGTCTTCCGGCATATTGTACAGTAGGAATTGAACCTCTCTATCCATATCAACAACTCATGCTTGAAACCACACATATGGCCTCAATACAAAGGTAGTGAATTTTATGGACTTGACCGTTATCCGATATACTTTCGATGGGCCATTTTCACATTGGCCTGATTTACTTTAGCATAGTGTAGGGTCGTGTCGATTTTGACATGACCGAGAATGCATTGGACTTGTTCTATCGGCATTCCTTTATCTATTGCCATAGTGGCGAGGGTACGACGAAATTTGTGAGGATGTATTTTGTCCATTCCAATGCTCTTGCCGATTGTCCGTAGTCGGACTTCAACTCCGCTGATTGTCAATCTGTTGTTGGGTTTGGATAGTGAGACGAAAAGTGCTGGGTTTGTGTCAGCTCGGGTGTCAAGATACTGCTGTAGATGGATTTTGGCTCTGGCATTGAAATAGACTTCACGCTCTTTGTTGCCTTTTCCGAAGACTATGCATTGGCGTTCGTGGAAATTCAGATCGTTGCGGTTCATTCTGACGAGTTCTCCGACTCGCATTCCGGTGGAGGCGAGCAGGTCAATGAGTGCAAGGTCACGGATCTCTGTGCAGTTGTCGCGTAGTTGTTCGAGCTGCTCATCTGTTATAGTCTCTTTTACCAAAGTGTCGGTGCGTACTTTGTGGATTCTGCGAACTGGGCTTTTGAGTATGAGATCTTCGTCTTCAAGCCAGGAGAAGAAACTGGAAAAGATTCGTCTGATGTTGTCGACGGTGACTTTGCTGAGGTGACGTTCTTCTTGATATTCAGCAAGATAAGTGCGGATGTCATTAGTCGTCATCTCCGCAACAGGTTTCTTTATTGTGCTGAACATCTTTACTATCGTGTTTTCATAGTATGTGAGTGTTTTTGAGGAATTACCTTCTATCTTCTTTGCGGAGATGAAGGCGGAAAGGAGATCTGAATTTGCTTTCCTGACGGATTCCTCTGATGTGACTGTTGGAATTATGTCCAGACCATTAAGATTGTTGATTAGGAGTTCTTTAATGATTTTGCATTGGGTTGTGTCAAATAATGTTCTCGCTTGCTCCAATACGGTTTCTAAGAATATTTCTTTCATCGTTTTTGCGACAAGTATAATGAATTTTTCAGTTAGATAGATAAATGATAATTTACCGATGCTTGACCGTTCATCAGCAATGGCAGAAGTTCATCTCGCTGCTTAGTGAAAGTCATAATCTCTTGGCTGTTTTTGATTATTGCATCAAAGGTCGGGGAGAGTCTTTCTTCTAACTTGTTGGTGATATCTACATTGGGTGGCAATGCGATAGTACTTTGTCTTAAATGTTCTTGCGTTATATGTCCCATAGTTGTCTTTCTTGCCTCTGCCATTTGCTTGAACACACCCACATAATGTATAAGTTGGTAGAAATAGAATGAACGTGGATAGCCATTCTTTGATGTTACCTTGAATATATGTTGGTTCAATCCACCATTTCCATAAGCCCAAAGCATTACTTCCAAAGAAGCTGACCATGAGAACAACACATCACCATCAAACACTTTTATATCATCAGGAATGTCAGCCTTTACCCATTCCGTATCAGCAGATAAGCCATCGTGCATTTCTTTAATCTTGATAACTGGCAATTTGTTTTCATCTGTTGGACGATATTTCTGACATGCCAAACCATTTGTGTATTCTGCAATATCTAACAAAGTTCCACAATGCCAACCTTTCGGTATCTCACGTTTCAGCTTCTCATTCCACACCATAGCCCCACCACTTGACTTATACGGCTTGCCTTCCTCATTCGGAAAGTCAAACTGCACAAACCAATAGTCGTAGAGTTGTTTCGCCATCGCTTCTAAATTATCATTTATCCGTTTATTAAGCTGAATCTTTTCATCCAAAGAGGCCAATAATCGTCCGATTGCTTTTTGATCATCAAGGTCAGGAATCCATACAGTGCAGTCTTTTATCTTATCCGGTGACGTATGACGGATTTTCGTCTGTTGAGCGGCTGCACTTAACTGATCACGGACAAGTCTGGACGGAATCAGATAATAACAAAATGTAGGATCAATTTTGCCCACTTTACACTTAATAAGTGCGATATCCTGACTCTGGATATATTTTCCGCTTTCAGGAATACGGGCGGTAGTCCCCAGAAGACCTATCGCCTGTTCTGTTAGAGGCGTGATAATGTCACCCTTTTCGAGGAGGAACTCCGCCTTGAACACTCCTGTATAAAACAGATTATCCTTCGATGTATTCTCTTTGAAGCAGTTATTACGATAATCAAAATTTCCGCAAGTCAAGCGAATATACTCACCCTCTGTCGAGTAATAATCCCCGCTTAGACTCGCGCCACGAGCCACATCCACCAGTTCACCAAGTTTATATTTTTGTAGCATATTTGCAAATCAAATAATTCTTTGTACCTTTGTCATTGGATTTTCAAAGCAAGGAGAGGCAAGCTCCAAGCTGATAGAATAACAGGGTTTGAATTTAATATTCTACCCTGTTTTTTAGTATAACGGGCGAAGTAATCTTTCACTAAGCCGCTTTCAGCTTCCAATCTTGCTATCAAACATTTTGTTAAATGAAAATCCAAATTACTATCAGCTTGGAAAAGCGCCTTGATGATGATCACAAGGAAGCTTTTCATAAACAAGTACTTGTCCGCGGCCACTTTAGGGTGATCAGAGGCAAGAAAGTTTATGTAATGGCCCACTACCGCAAAAAGTAGGTGAGTATTAGCTTCATCTCGTCCGTTAGAGAGTCGCCACTCGTAAGATTGGCGACTCTCTTTGTTCTCATTCATTGAATTTAAGACTATCCAGCTGCTTCATTATCTCCGCTTCCAGCCGGTGACTTTCTTCAAACTGCGCCGTAAGCTCAGCTTTATAACCGGCCATTCTCTTATTGAATTCCTCCTCGGTAATATCCACATAGTCAATCTTGATATCGAAGTACTGCCCAGCAGAAAGGGAATAACCTTTCTCCTTAATCTCGTCATAGGTCACTGCAACGGAGAAATCATCGACGCTCTCCTTGTTCTGAAACACCTTCACAATCTTATCCACCTCGAAATCCCTCAAGCGTCGTTTCTGATTACTGCCTTCCTTGTACTCCTCACCCAGCTTGCTCGCATCGATAAGGATGACCTTGTCTGAACTTGCACTTTTATCGAAAAAGAGTACCGAAACATTAGTTCCCGTGGTAGCGAAGACATTAGACGGCATTGACACGCAGCCATAGACAATCCTTTCGTTCACAATTTTCTCCAGAATTCTTTTCTCCACCCCGCTCTTGGAAGTAATAAATCCAGTAGGAATGACAATCGCTCCTTTACCCGTCGATTTCAGAGAATTGATGACATGCTGGATGAAACAGGTATAGATGGCCATCTTTGGCTTTGCCGGATCTATCTTGGCTACAGCATTCGGGACTCCAGCCCAGAACCTGACTCCGTCAGCTGCCAAAGTGTCCCTATATTCCGGAAAATCAAGTTTGAACGGAGGATTAGACACGATGAAATCAAACTTCTTCAACGTACCGTCAGGATTTCTGTGCGATGGTTCAAGGAGGGTGTTTCCCTGCACAACATTGGGGAGCGAAGCCGCGAAGTTGTTAAGAATCAAATTGAGACGGAGCATCTCACTGGATTTTTCGGAAATGTCCTGGCTATAGATTGTACAGCGGTCTTCCCCAATCTGATGTGCAAGAGCCATAAGCAATGTTCCCGTTCCTGCTGACGGATCGTAGCAGGTCACACCTCGCAGTTCAGCATTGTCCCCTACAAGAAGCCTTGCCATTACTTGAGCGATAGCTCTCGGAGTATAATACTCAGCGTATTTTCCGCCTCCCGCATTGTTGAAGCCCTTGAGAAGGTGCTCGAACACTCTTGAGAAGAAATCATATTTTTCGGTAAAGACATCTTCGAAATTGAACGAAGCCACTTTGCGCATCAGCGACTTTGCGAACTCGTCCCGTTTCTGAGTGTCAGTCACATAGGATGTAACAGCCGAAAAAATGTTCACACGGCTCTTTCCAGACGTGGAAACCGAGAACGTGTCAGAATTAATCTTTGCGATGTCGATAAGCGTCGCATCTAAAAGGGTAGAAAAATCGCCCTTACCTGTGGCGTTGTAGAGATGAGCAAGAGTGTGCTCAGGCTTCAGTCTCGGCACCGAAGATGGAAGATAGCTGAACAGGTCTTCCACCTCCTCGTCTGTAAATGTGTCATATTCGGCATCCCATTTCTCCGCTCTCCTCAACCTCTCTCCATAGACCTTGTCCTTCTTGGCTTCATAACCGAACTTGTCATTGAAAAATTTATAAAGGAAGATTTCTATGACAATTTTATATTCACTTCCTGTTCCCGCAAGACCGAACTCTGCCGTTGTACTCTTGAGTGAATCAATCAGGGCTACCGTTGACTCTGTAATGTTTATATCGCTCATTTATAGATAGTTTCTCTGTTGAAAATATTCTGCTGTAATAAGATTATTGATGAATTTGCGGTCAGAAAGCGTGGCCGGTATGCCCATATCAACCAACTTGGAGCCGACAATAGCAAGCACATCCCTTTTGAAGGCATCCTCATTGTCGACAATATGGGAATTAAGATATAGCATATTGTCTATCTGCGACTTCATTTGTGACAAATTTTCTGCGATTTCGTATTCTCCGGAAGAGATTATAGGCTTCTCCCTCTTCGCATTCTCTTCTTCAATTCTCTTGTGGATGCGCACAAAACGCTCGTCTCCCCTATACTTCTTCTTCAGAAGATTGTTGCGCCGGTTGATTTCACGGATTTTTGCCATCACGGTATCCATATACTCGATGCTTTCCTTCGCCTCCGCCGTGTTTTGTGGCACGAAGCCCTTCTTGCGGAAGTATTCACGAAACTGGTCGGCAAGAATCACATACTTATCCTCTCCCTTGTCAAAATTAGCCTCAAATTCAGCCTGTACCTTGTCGCAACGCTCACGGATGTCATTCACGACTATTCTCATTTCCTCCGGGACACCTTTCTTGAACTCAAAATCGAGTTCAGAGAGAGCTATGTTGATGATGCCCGAGACATCAGCCATATGCTCAGTGTTTTCCATCAAATTGATGCGTTCGATACGGTGACTTACCTCCGAAATCAGAGTTGGAATGCCGACCACCGCCAGTTTTTCAACCTTCAGCTTAAGATCCTCGTCTCCGAATGCCCTGACCTGATTGATTATAGCCTTCGCTTCATTAAGAGTGGAACGCAGTGCATAGAGAGCGTCCTTGCGACTGATTTCGTCAAGCTCCTTGCGAAAATCCTCCGGGTTCTCACATGTGAAGTTGAAAAGGATATTCTTTATCTCCTTCATCTTGGAGATAACAGCCTCTTTGTCCTCGATAATCACATTACCTACTGGTGCATCGACTGGGACATCCGCCGTATCCACAGTGCGGTTCAACTCCCTTAGATAACGGTCGTTGGTCGTCTCAAAGTTTTCCTTTATATCGACAAAATCAACCACGTAGCCATATTTGAAGTCCTTGTATGGACGATTGACCCTTGTAAGCGCCTGCAACAAGTCGTGTCCGTCAAGGCTCCTGCCGAGATAGAGCTTTTTGAGCCTCGGCGCATCGAAACCTGTAAGAAGCATCTGGTTGACAATCAGCACATCTACTGACATCTGCTTCTTAAACCCTTCGATATAGGCCTTTCTCTCAAGTTTGTCGCCTTCATCATGCAATATAAGAGAAGCCTTGAGAGGCTTCTTGGGAGAACCATATGAAATCATCGGGTCTTCGAGCATCATCAGTTTTTCTTCCTGCTTCTTCTCGACATACAGAGACCGTGAGAATCTCTCCTGCCACAGACGATACATTTCTCTTGCCTGTGGATTTGTCCTGCAAACTATCATCGCACCGATACTTTCATCATCCTGTTCCTTGCGGAAACGGCGGAAGTCGGTGATTATGTAGTCAAGAAGAGCATTAAGATAACTATCGTGCTCAAGGATTTTGTTCTTGTCAATGTCGCTCTTCTTGATTTCAACACCTCCGGCCAACTTGTCCAATATGCTTTTTATCTTTTCCTTATAGACCGTTTCTATAGGCTCGCGCATCAACTTCAGGGTATATCCGTCAGAGATTGATTTGTCGTAATAATATGTGTCGATATAGTCACCGAAGACACGCCAAGACTCTCTTTCTTCCTTAAGAAGAGGCGTTCCCGTAAGAGCTATCTTCACGGCATCCTTATCAGCCTCAAGTAGATTTGCAAGGAAACTACCATTCGGATTGTAACCCCTATGCGCTTCGTCTATGAAGAAAACCCTTTGAAGAGATGTGCTGTAACTGTTGTCCAACTGGATCTTCTCAGAGTCTTCCTTGAATTTCTGTATGTTGACGACCATTATCTCAGGCTTGCCCACGCTGTTCTCCACAGGGTCGATGCTTCTGAAATCTTTCATCAGTTCATTCCTGCTGTTCGCAGTTCTTACAATCAGTCCTCTAGCTGCAAACTCATCGCTTGCCTGTTCCATAAGAGCGATGCGATCAACGATGAAATAGAATTTCACGGCAGTCTGCCTCTGAGCATAAAAATCCGTAAGGCTTCGCACGGAATAGTATGCGAGTGCGGTCTTACCACTCCCTTGAGTATGCCAGATGATACCGCTTTTGACTCCAGCGGCTAATTTTCTCCTGATGGCCAAAGATGCGAACAGTTGCTGATAACGCATCACGTGCTTTTCCAAAGAAACCTTCTTGCTGCCGTCGTCTTCTTCCGTCGTCTTGTTCACGTATGCAAAACCATATCGGAGGAGAAACAGGAAACGCTCCTTGCTCAACATCGATGTCAGAATTCTGTTAGTAGGAGTAGACGGCTCTTTATTAGTCTGATAGTCAGGAAGATTCTTAATAACGACACAGTTGCGATGTTTGAGGACCCTTTTCTCAAGTTCTTCTGAAACCTCTTCATAAGGATAAGAAGAGACAAAGCATTTGTCTGCCTCGCGAAAGACATTGAAGAACGCCTTATTCTCTGAGATGCAGCAATAGAAAGCCCCTTGAATCGGAACACGATTGTCGTTATCATATTCTTGATTGTTGGAGAAAATCATCAACTGAGTGATGTTGATAAAGCGTCTGAATGCCTTGTTGGACATTCTCCTGTTAATTCGATCTCTTTCAGCGAGAATCCCGTCGTGATTATTAGGTTTCTTGACTTCAATGAAGGCAAGCGGAAGCCCATTTACAAAACAAGTTATGTCTGGACGGAAACTGTCACCAGTGTCAGGATTCTCACAGGTAAATTCCGTGGTAACGTGCCACTCGTTATTGTCAGCATTCTCGAAATCGACAAGCTTAAGACCACTGTTGGCAGAGAGTAAGGTATAAAACTCTCTGCCCAGATCATCATTCCGAAGCATTCCGACTATCTTGTCCAGCATCTGACAGCTTCCAGTCTCATCCAATTCGGGATTCAATCTCCTGAGTGAGCGTAGAAATATGTCGGTCAGAATGTTTGTGTCAGGATTATAATCTGCGATGTCATCGAGATAGGTATACCCCAGACGACATAAGTGCAATGCCGCCGGCACTTGCACGCGAGTGTTTTCCGTAAAGCTATTCATTTCCTACCATCAATCTTGCCAATTTACAAATTTAGCAAATTTTACCAACATAGAAGGCAAGTTCAGAAACACTTGGGAAGGCTACACCGTTCTGCTGGACGCGAATTCGACCGGATATCCAAAAAGAAGATTCACGGATATAAATTGTTCTGAACTTTTGTTACAGGCTGTTTGCTTTACGATACTCCTTAGGTGACGACCCGAATCTTGCTGCAAACTCCTTATAAAAGTATGATTTGCTGCTGAAACCGGATTTATACATAACTTCCTGGACTGTAAGTTGGGTGGTCTTGAGAAGTTTGGACGCGTGATCCAAACGTACCATACGAATATACTCTCCAGGCGTTTTCCCCGTAAGTTCCTTCAACTTCTCGTAAAGCGAAGTTTTACCCATGCCTATAAAATCAGAGACTGAAGTCGGATTGAGAGCCTCATCATCAATGTTTTTCTCTATGAAGCCTACGATATCATTCAACAGGCGCTCATCTTCATGATGAAGAGTCACGCCTTCCCTGACAGTGACATCAGAACGCACCGAGTTGAAATACTCCTTCATTATCGTACGCTTATTCAGAAGTTGTTCAATCGTTGCCAAAACATGCCTGGGATCAAACGGCTTGGTTATATAAGCATCTGCGCCATGCTCTACCGCTTCTATACGGTCTTCTATAGACAGTTTTGCAGAAACACTCACAATTGGAAGATGCGCGGTACGCTCATCTGAACGGATCTTGTCTATCAATCCCAATCCATCAAGTTCAGGCATAACGATGTCACATAGAACCAAATCAGGCAAATTCTGCTGGAGAATCCTGATAGCCTCAAGTCCATCATTTGCTGTCAGCACAGTATATTTTGAAGACAGGATATCCAGCAAGAGGTCCCGTATGTTATAATCATCCTCAACAACCAACACTGTAAACTTCTGATGCGTGTACAGTGAAACCGGCAGATTGAGAGTCACGTCTTTAATTGAATCTTCCTCTGGTTGCTTTTCAGGCATAGGGAGTTGCGGTAATACAACCTTAAACTCAACATACTCATTCAATTGGCTTCCAACTGAAATCTTTCCGCCCAACAGATCTGAAAGTTCCTTTGTAAGATTCAGTCCGATACCGGTGCTTATGGCATGTTTCTGATTCGTATGTTCAAAAATTTGGAATCGGTTAAAAGCATCGGCACACTGCTCTTCAGTAAGTCCTTTTCCAGAGTTGCGGACTCGAAATTGAACTGTGTCGTCAGCCTGACGTTCCAGATAAATTTGGATATATCCATTGACCGGCGTGTATTTGAACGCATTCGATATGAGATTGAAAAAGATTTTTTCCAGCACGTTCCTATCTGTATTGAAAGAATCAATTGCCTCAATCCGTACAGACAATTGAATGTGGTTTTCTCCTGCCAGCAACATGAAATTGTCTATGATTGAGTTGAGCATAGACTTCAAATTGACAGTTTCCGCATGCAAAATTGTATAACCCTTGTCCGCTTTTCGGAACTCCATCAGTTCATTGAGCAATTGCTGCATCCTCTCCGCATTATTCTTTATAAGGAGAACATACTTCTTTGTATAATTATCCAATTCTCCACGTTCAAGTAGTTGCTGAGCCGGTCCATAAATCAGTGTCAAAGGAGTAAAGAATTCATGGGCAATGTTTTCAAAGAAGTTAAGCTGTGATTCATGCATTTTCTTCTGTTGTGCCTTTTCCACATGCTCCAGTAAAAGCTGGCGGCTCATCCGGATTCGATTGCGAATTATGGAATACACGACATACGCAACGAACATCGCCAACAAGAAATACGTAAAGACAGCCCAGCCGCTGAACCACCATGGATGCCTCATGCGAATATTCAGACTGAACATTGATTTACACCATACACGGTCTCCATTAGTATATCTGACATCAAGCCTATATCGACCGGGAGGAAGTCTTGTCAATGATATTGAGGAATTGCTCCCATTACTGATCCAATCATCGGAAATGGAGGAAATGCGATACTCAAATATACAGTTTTCATTGTTGATAAAATCACCCACACAAAAAGAAAGCGAAACATGAGCCTCATCATAATCCAAGCAAAGTACATTCTGTTTAATGCGGTCATAAACATTCAGCTCTGCATTATTTACACGCAAGCCGGAAAGCCTGATTTGTGGACTATAATCACGAAGTGACATTTCTTCAGGATTGAAATAACTGAAGCCGGCCACTCCACCGAAGAAGATATCTTTATCGTTATCCCTGAAATATGCGCCATCAGCAAATTCATTGTTTTGCAACCCGTTGAATGATGTGTACTGAACAGAACTCCCGGAGAGTCTGTCAATGCAAATTATGCCGTCGCCTGTACTAATCCACAGATTACCGGCCATATCCTCCACTATGCCATGCACAGCGGAATCCTCCAGATCAGCCTCGCCAGGGAAACTGGAGTATCGTGGTTGTCCTTCCTCAGTCACCAGTCTGTTCAAGCCATAACTGGTACCGACCCAAAGACTGCCGTCTGTACTACGAACCATGGAAAGGACATCCATATTGATTTCTTTTGACAGATCGGAATAATCAGAAATGCTTTCAAATTGCTCTTTTCCCGAATCAAACTTAACTACGCCTCCTCCTCGGGTTCCCAGCCAAAGCAAATCTTGGTCATCACTGCGTACAATCGAATAAATGACATTGCTCCCCAATGCGGAGTATGCTCCAGACGCTTTATACTGTCTGACATCATGCACAACATATCCGTCTCCTCGCAAATATTTCAAATTCATGCGTATCAAGCCTCCTCCTGAAGTCCCAGCCCACAAAACAGAATCACCATGACTGAAATTCAGGCTATAGACAGATTTTACCATAATGCTGTCTGTCGGGAAATGCAGTTTTCTCAAGAACTTTTCGCCTCTCAACAAATAGTTGATACCTTTTCCCTCAGTTCCGATAAAGACATCCCCCCGGCTGTTCTTGCGCATACTGTAAACGGAGTTGGAAATCAATCCTTGAGTAGTTGTAATCTCCCCCAACACCTTACATTCCCGCTTATCAAACAGTTTTATGCCTTCGCCCTTTGTCCCGACCAATATGGTTCCATCCTCACTTTTAGAGAAGCATCGGACAGGATAGGCAGTATGAATTGTCCTGAAAGGTGATGCGTATTTGAACAACTTCAGAATACCCCTTCCATCCGTCCCTATCCATAGAATATCTTGAGAGCCGGCATAAAGCGAAAACACCGCAGTCTTAGCGGGAAACGAGTCGATGACATCACTATGCCTTGCTCTCAAATCGTAACGTACAAGCTTGGAATAATTCCTGTCCGTCAAATAAAGAAAACCTCCACGAGAAGCAATTCTACCGACATTCGACAATCCCGTTTCGATTCCATAGCGTTCTCCGGTACGCAAGTCCAGCGCTTCGACAAAACTGCCGCAATTGATTACCAGCATATTATCAGTCAATGATATATCTGATACCTTACGCTGCGTTTTCACTGGAGACTCTTCCACTAGCATTGGAAGTTCGCGACCTTCAAGATATACGAAACGATAACACCGGATTTCTCTGGATTCTGTCAGCATATAAATTCGGTCAGTATCATCAATCAGCATTGACAATACCCTTGGTTCACCTCCGACGACAGGAATAAACCCTGATTCCCTTACACCTTGTCGGTACAAAAAGAAGCCGTGCTGCTTGGCACAGACAAGTATATCGTTTCCGGAGGTTTTTCCCAAAATGTATGATACCGGACCAGACTTGGCGTTATTATCCCGCCCCGGATAAAAGTTCGAGAATCGCCCTGTCCTTTCGTCCCGGCGACTGACACAATCATTAGTCACTATCCACATTGTGAGAGAGTCCTGCTCAATGATTTGTCGGATAATATTGTTGCCGATACTCCCGGAAAAATTTCGTTTGTGGCGATATATTTGAAATTTCCTGCCATCATACACATTCAGCCCGTCCCAAGTTCCTATCCAAAGCCGGTGACGGGAATCCTCACAGAAACAATTGACCGAGCTGTTTGACAGACCGTTTTCATTGGACAATCTCTCAATACTATATTGTTCCCCCGCAAGAGAGGCCAAGCCTGTCAAACAGAGCAGAAAAACAATCAATGAATACTTTAGTGGTTTCATATGGTAAAGTTATAGAGAAGGGTCATGAATTCAAAATTTTGGATAATGCGACGACATAAAGTGAACCAATTTCGGAATAGAGTGAACTTTTTAGAGTGCCCTAAGAACCTTTTTCGATGGCTTAAGGACCTCGATGTATTTGGTGATTTTTACTTTTGCGGAACTAATAACAACAGTTATCATGAAATCATTCAATCTCATTTTTCTTTTGATTGCCGTAATCACAATTACAGATTGCGGATTCGCGGGCAATTCTCGAGCGGACAGTACCGCGAGTGAAAACAAATTGCCCGAATGGACATTGGGAGGATTCGTGCGTCCCGAAGGAGTGAATCCCATCATCAAGCCAGACACACGAACCAAGTTTCTTTGTCCGATGCATAAAGATTCTGTCGGATGGATGGAAAGCGACACCTTTAATCCTGCCGCAACGGTAAAAGACGGAAAAATATGTGTCCTTTTCAGAGCAGAGGACAACTCCGCCACCGGCATCGGCAAAAGGACTTCCAGAATAGGTCTCGCCGAGAGCACAGATGGAATAAAGATGAAAATACGGAACGAACCTGTTCTTTTTCCGAAAGAGGATTCTTTGAAAGATTACGATTGGCCCGGAGGATGCGAAGATCCTCGTATTGCGGTAACTGAAGACGGCACTTATGTTATGCTCTATACGTCATGGAACCGCAAGATCCCGCGTCTTTGCGTGGCAACATCACAGGATCTCGTGAATTGGACCAAACATGGCTTCGCTTTCGAAAAGGCCTATGAAGGAAGATTCCACAACTTGAAGAGCAAATCAGGCTCAATTGTAACGAAACTCGATAACGGCAGACAGGTCATAACCAAAGTAAACGGCAAGTACCTTATGTATTGGGGCGAAAAGATGATTAATATCGCCACTTCGGATGACCTTGTCAACTGGACACCTGAATTAGATGAAAATGGTGAACTGAAAGGGGTAGTATTTCCTAGAAACGGATACTTCGACAGTGCTCTGACGGAATGTGGACCTCCAGCCCTTCTCACCGATAAAGGCATTTTGCTCCTTTATAATGGTAAAAACAGGGTTGACGACAAACGTGACACTCGCTTCCCAGCCGGCACCTACTCGGCAGGACAACTTCTTTTTGATGCCCATAATCCCGGAAAGGTCATCGGTCGTCTGGACGTACCTTTCTTCCGTCCTATGGATAATTTCGAGAAAAGCGGACAGTACAAAGACGGAACCGTATTCATAGAAGGTCTGGTGTTTTTTAAAGGCAAATGGTTCCTTTACTACGGATGCGCAGATTCTCTTGTAGGTGTCGCAATCTTTGATCCGTCCAAGAAAACTTCAGGAGATTCTCTACCTAAAAACACTGAAGCATGAAACTAAAGATTGGATTGCTTCTGCTGTTCTTGTCATTCATGACATGCGGAGCGCAAACGCTTACTGTCGCCAGTTATAATCTGAGGAACGCAAATCCTAAGGATGAAGCCCAAGGAGACGGATGGAAGCAAAGATACCCGGTTATTGCAGATCTCATTCATTTTCACGATTTCGACATCTTCGGAGCTCAGGAAGTACTTCACGACCAGTTGACAGACATGCTGGCAGCTCTTCCCGATTATGATTACATTGGTGTCGGACGTAATGACGGAAAGGAGAAAGGTGAGTATTCTCCCATATTCTATAAGAGAGAACGATTCAAATTGCTCGATTCAGGACACTTTTGGCTGGCTGAAGATTCCACAAAGCCGGTGAAAGGTTGGGACGCAGCATACGTCCGCATCTGCACATGGGGCAGATTTATGGATAAAGAAAGCCATAAACGCTTTTGGTTTTTCACTCTTCATACGGATCACAAAGGGGAACAATCTCAGATAGAAAGTTGCCGTTTGGTGTTGGACAGAATAAAAAAAATGTGTCATGGTGAAAGGGCTGTTCTTACAGGGGATTTCAATGTGGGAGAGACAAGCACCTGCCATTCCATAATATGCGAATCTGGAATCCTAAGTGACGCTTACGACAGTTCACCCATCAGATTGACAACCACCGGTACTGAAAATTGGTTTGACCCGGATATAAAAACTTTCAGACGGATAGACCATATTTTCATAACACCGGGATTTACACCTCTCCGTTATGGTATTTTGACAGATACCTACCGTGTACCAACAGATGTTCCAGGAAAGTATCGGGCGCATACGCCCTCTGATCATTTCCCCGTCGTCGTTGAGTTGGCCTACTAAATAAAGCAACAAATTCAATTGTCATAAGAACTAATAACATTTTCATAATGAATCACTTAAATAATCATAGGCTATTCAGGCCATTTGTTATGGCGATACTAGTCCTGGTATCGTTCGCAATGGCAAGAACAGCTTCAGCACAGGACACGAAGTCCGTGCGCTCAATTTCCGGACGGGTAGCAGATGCTTCCGGACAAGGCATACCAGGTGTCGACATAATTGTGAAAGGCACAACCATGGGCGTCATAACAACAGATGACGGTTCGTTTGAATTGCAGAATGTATCTGACGGCTCCACAATCGTCGTCTCATGTATGGGCTATGTGGAGCAGGAATTCAAAATCATTTCCACAAAGAGCGTCTACAATGTAGTGCTTTCTGAAGACGAGATGCTACTTGACGACGTTGTAGTTGTCGGCTACGGCACCCAGAAAAAAGAGCATCTGACCGGAGCAGTAGCGCAAGTCACTGCCAAAGAACTGGAAAATCGTCCCGTAGCAAACCTTGGACAAGCCCTGCAAGGCATGGTGCCAAACTTGAAGGTTACCGTTTCCAGCGGAAAACCTGGCGCCGGCGCAAGTTTTCAAATACGAGGCACAGGCTCACCAAACGGAGGAAGTCCGCTAATTCTTGTTGATGGAGTGGAAAGCTACCCTGACCGTATCAACACCAACGATATCGAATCCATTTCCGTCCTGAAAGATGCAGCGTCTTCAGCCATATATGGAGCAAAAGCCGCATTCGGAGTCATTCTTATTACCACAAAAAATGGCCGTAAGAACCAGAAAGCCACAATCTCGTATGATGGTTATTTCGCATTCTCCAGCTCTACGACATCTACTGATTATGAAACCAGAGGCTATTACTCTGCCGGAATTGCTGACTTTTTCATGGAATCCGGTCGTGGTGTGCGTTATACCAACTATACAGATGCCGACTATAAGGCATTATGGGAACGCCGTAACGACAAGACAGAAAATCCAGAACGTCCCTGGGTAACGATCGAAAACCGCTTCGGAAGACAAAGCTATGTCTATCTGGCAAATTTCGACTGGTTCAACTATCTCTACAATCTAAGCAGACCTACGACTGATCACAACGTCAGCATTTCGGGAGGAAGCGACAAGATTACCTACCTCATCAGCGGGAGATATTACTCACAAGAAGGAGTTCAGAAACTTGGTGATGACGGATACAAGTCCTTCAATATCCGCTCAAACATTTCCATTGACGTACGCCCTTGGCTTGAAGTCAAGAATACAACGCGCATGTTCAGCGGCCGTTATACCTTTTCAGGTGTGGAAGGCGAATCAACAAACTGGCGACGCCCGGGAATGCACTGTCTTGCCAGTTTCGTTCCGATGAACCCTGACGGGACGTCAGTGGCATATACTTCATTGACATATTCATCAACTCACTTTCCTGCTGACGGATGGGTTGCAATGATGCAGCAAGGAGGCACCGGAGGGCACAACCTCACTCAGGAAATGTCCACAAAATTCGACTTCATATTCAAGATCCATAAGAACCTGAAGGTTCAGGCAGATTTCGGTTACAAGAAAGGATATCTCCGTAACGACTATCGTGAAATGGATGTAAAATACTCCAAATACCCTGGAGAAGTGGATACTATGACAACAAACTACTCCGACTCATACAAGGAAGTCGTCTATGACCAGAATCTTTATACTGCAAACGCATTTGCAAACTACAAGAACGACTGGAACGGACATAATTTGGAGATTACAGCCGGATTCAACTATGAGACACGACGCCATAGGGACCTCAAGGCAAAGCGTGAAGATCTGCTTACAAAAGAATTGTCTGATTTCAATCTCGCAGTCGGTGAAGTATCCGAACTCACTGGAGGTAGAGATGAGCGTGCGACTGCCGGAATCTTCTATAGAGCCGCTTACAACTACAAAGGACGCTATCTATTTGAGGTTGACGGCCGTTATGACGGTTCTTCCAAATTCCCTCGCGGTGACAGGTTCGGTTTCTTCCCATCTTTTTCACTTGGATATAGAATCAGTGAAGAAAAATTCTTCGAACCTCTACGCAATGTTGTTGACAATCTTAAGTTGCGAGCTTCATATGGAACACTCGGAAATCAGGATGTAGGCTCCTATGATTATATCCAGAGCATCAACACTCAAAAAGTAATGGGCAACTACACTTTCGACAAGGTGAGCGGTGCTGATTATGCTTATGCAGATAACCCTGTGTCCGGAGCTCTCACATGGGAGACAGTGATTCACAAGAATGTCGGTCTCGACCTGAGCATGCTCAGTTCCAGATTGAATCTTTCATTTGATGCTTACATCCGCGACGTGAAGGGAATCCTGACCCAAGGCAAATCTTTACCTTCAATTTATGGAGCAGCAGAACCGATGGTCAATGCAAATGACATACGGACAAAAGGCTGGGAACTGACATTCGGATGGAGGGATTCATTCAAAATAGCAGGACGACCTTTCCATTATTCTTTGTCTGCCACCTTGGCCGACTATAAGGCGAAATATACAAAGGTTGACAATCCTTCAGGAATCCTCAGCGATCCGTATGTCGGCAAAGAGGTCGGTGAAATTTGGGGTTACCGTGTAGCCGGTCTCTTCAAAACGACTGCCGAGGCACAAGAATATGCCTCAAAAATAAATCTGACAGAAGTTTGTTATGACTATTTCCGTTCTGATGCCGGTGTGTACGGTAGAGGAATTCAAGCCGGAGACATGAAGTTCCTCGACTTAAACGGGGACAACGTTGTCAATGGCGGGGCAGGCACACTGGACAATCCTGGTGACAGGGTAAAAATCGGCAACAGCAACCCACGTTATACCTATGGTCTGAACTTGGCTTTTGAATGGTTGGGATTTGACGTTTCCGCATTTTTCCAAGGCGTAGGACATCAGGATTGGTATCCGGCAAATGACAATATCAAATTCTGGGGTCCTTATGTCCGTCCATTTGCATCTTTCATCCCGAGAAATTTCATGTCCGACGTTTGGAGCGAAAACAATACCGATGCTTATTTCCCGCGCGCCAGAGCATACTCGGCCCGTGACTCCAAGCATTCTTTGCGCAACGTCAATGACAGATATATGCAGAACTTGGCATACTGCCGATTGAAGAACCTCACTCTCGGATATAGTCTTCCAGAGCAATGGATTTCAAAGGCGGGCCTTTCCAAGTGCCGCATTTATTTCAGTGGAGAGAATCTGTTCTACTGGACAAAATTGCATAATGACTTTATCGATCCGGAGCAGGCAACTACCAGCAAAGGAAATTCAGATGTCTATCCATGGTACAGAACATTTGCGTTCGGAATCAATTTGACATTCTAAAATTTGGATTATGAAACATACGATTATCAATGTTATATTGTTCCTCGCGGCAATTGCTTGCGTCTCATGCGAGGATATGCTCGATTTCCAGCCAAAAGACCGTCTCTCGCCAGATACCTATTTCAGGACAGAAACGGACTGTGAACTTTGGACGAACAACTACTATACGGTATTTCCTTCTGCCGAAGGTGTCTATAGTGAGCCCTTCGACGTGATTGTGCGTGATGTGTTGGCTGACGAGATTTCCGGAGTCAGGAAACCGATGCCTACTGACGGAAACTGGAAATGGACGAAACTGCGTGAGATGAATTTCTTCCTTTCACGTTCATCACAAATAGAAGAGGAATCAGTCCGTCTCAGATATGAAGGTCTCACGCGCTTCTTCAGGGCATATTTCTACTTTGAGAAAGTCAAACGATATGGGGATGTGCCCTGGGTTGACAAACCTCTAAGTTCGGATGACAAGGAACTTTACAAAGGACGGGATTCCAGAGAATTTGTCATGGAGAAAGTCATGGAGGACATAGATTTCGCCATCGCAAATCTGCCTGAGAAACAAGACGTTTATCATGTGACCAGATGGACTGCCCGCGCATTAAAATCCAGAATCGCATTATTTGAAGGCACTTTCAGAAAATACCATGGAATTGACGGATATGAGAAATACCTACAAGAATGCGTAACTGCATCTGAACCATTCCTTAACGGGCCATATACCATATATACGACAGGAAGCACGCCATATCAGGATTTGTTCACTTCTCAGAATGCCATCGGGACAGAGATTATTCTGGCAAGAGCTTACACCTCCGCCATCAGCGGCATGACACACGATGTCAACGGGCATCTCACAGGAGCTACTATGGGCCGTCCTGGTATGACACGAAATGCCGTCAACATGTACCTGATGAGAGATGGTTCGCGCTATACAGACCAGCCCGGTTATGCCACAAAAAATTTTGTAGATGAATGTAAGAACCGCGATTTGCGTATGGCCCAGACAATCCGCACACCGAAATACAAGAGAATCGGCGGAAAGAAAGAACTGGCACCGGACCTGTCCCGTTCCACCACAGGATATCAGCTCATCAAATATCTTACAGAGGAAAAGTATGACGCCAATAAGGCATCTACCAACGATATGCCTCTTTTCCGACTAGCGGAAGTTTTGCTTAATTACGCTGAGGCAAAGGCAGAGTTGGGCACACTCAAACAGGATGATCTCAACAAAACTATCAAACCTTTGCGTTCAAGAGCGGGATTGCCGGAATTGGACATGGAAGAAGCAAATGAGAATCCTGATCCGTATCTTGCATCTCCGGAAACCGGATATGCAAACGTAACAGGCGCCAATAAGGGAGTCATATTGGAGATCAGACGTGAACGTACCCTCGAAACACCGATGGAGGGACTCCGCTATTGGGACATCATGCGCTGGAAAGAGGGCAAACGGTTTGAAAAGCCTATTGAAGGTTTATACTTTGCCGGTACCGGAGAATATGATCTTGATGGGAACGGAACAGTCGATGTATACATATACGATTCCGAAACTGCCCCTGGGAACAAGGCTGATGTACTCTACCTCAAATTAGGAACGGATATTGTCTTAAGCGGAAAGACAAGCGGCAACTTGTTGGCACATAGTTCAACTCCTAGAATATGGAACGAAGAACGTGATTATCTTTACCCGATTCCTACAGATGACAGAGTGCTTACACAGGGTGCGATTTCACAAAACCCGGGCTGGGATGACGGTCTCCCATTTTAGTAAGCCTGAAAAATTAAAGTAATCAACAACTCTTGAAAAAATGAAAACATCAAAGATATTGAAAGCGATAGCCATGCTGTTCGGATTAGCAATCGGAGCATCTTCCTGTCATGATCTGAAAGGAGACAATTCGGATTTTGATTTTGGATATGCCGACACTGAAAGCAGCAACAATCCCTATATCGGAGGCTATTCCAGACTTGACAACTCTATACGTTTGGCGACATACAACACTCATCGTTGCGAAGGTCCAATCACCCAAAATCCATCTCACGATATGGCTCATTATGACATGACTGCCAAAGTCATCAGTCTTTTGTCACCAGACGCCATAGCCCTTCAGGAACTGGACGAAAAAACGACATGGCATCCGGTGTCACAGATTCAAGAACTGGCGAAACGTACAGGGATGCACGCGACCTTCGGCCGCGCCATTGACCAGCGGGGCGGACAGTATGGAAATGGCATCCTGTCCAAAGAAGAGCCTGTCTCGACAGATATCATATCTCTGCCAAATCCAGCTCAGACAGAAGCCCGTATAGCCTTAGTTGCTGAATTTGAACATTTTGTATTCATAGCCACACATTTTTGTCACAAATCTGAGATTAACAGGACAGCAGCAGCCGCCGAACTGAACTCATATGCCGAAGAACACTTCAAGTCATATGACAAACCAGTCTTTCTGGCCGGCGATTTGAATTTGAGCAGAACCGGTTCAGATGCGTTCCTTGAATTGCTCAAAAGCTGGAAAATCATCACATCCAATGACTACACCATGTCTACCGGAAACACCCGCATCGATTATGTGCTGATATATACCGGAAATCAGGTTTCCTATAATGTACTAGGAGCCGCTGTTCCGACTTTTTCAGAAATCGATGTATATACCGTTTCTGACCATTTGCCTGTCTTCGTAGATTTGGACAAGAAATAATATGTCAAACTAGAAATACAATCTATTATGAACAATATACTATCAATTGTCTGGCATATAATTGCGATTATCTCCATGTCATTTTTGACATCATGCGCAAGCAACAATGTTGAATTGCCAAAAGCATCCATAAGGGCAGACAAGACTCAGATTGTAGCACCGTCAATGTCATCTGACTTCACCGTTTCCCTCAAGGCCAATTGCAACTGGGGGATAATCAAAAAAGACAACGATGCGGCAGACTGGCTAACCGTCACCCCGGAAACCGGCATGGGTAATGCGGACATCGTTCTGTCCCTGACCGCAAACAAATCTGGGGTCCGAGAGACCATCGTGACATTCAGCTCGACTGACGATCCGTCTCAGATACTGAGCATACACGTAAAACAATCCGAATATGGTTCATCTTGGACCATATCAGATCTGAGAGAACTTTCTTCCAATCTGACAGTCGGGGCATCAGAATATACAATCACAGAAGACAAGACAATCAGCGGCATTGTCAATACTGCATCTCTGGGCGCAAACCTTCCTGGCGGGGTATTCGGAATACAAGATTCGAAAGAATCCGGCTCAGGTATAATGGTCCGTACAGAAGAACTGTCTTGGTATAACTTCGGAGAAGAAATCAAGATTCCCGTAAAGGGCAGCATACTGACTCGTGATGAAAACGGAATACTGGAATTACGTCCTGCAGGAGACGTTGACATCGTAAGAACAGAAACTTCAAAGGTTCAACTGAATCCGACTGTCATTTCCTATTCAGATTATATTTCCAAAAAATATGAATCAATGTACGTTGCCATAGAGCCGGCGCAGGCAATAGCATCTGAATTGATGTCCTCAATGGAAGGAAGTGTGGAATTTCAAGATCCGGACAACGAAAGATATTCCGTTTACACCTGGTCTGGAGCGTCATTCGCAGGAAATTCCGTTCCAACTGGAAGTGGACGAATTTCCGGTATAGTATCTTTAGTAGACGGCGGGGTTGTACTCCTGCCAGTTTCAGCGGACGATTTCGCCCTTTCAGGCAATCGGTTCGGAGCGGCCGCAGGAATCAGACTCCCGTATGTCTTCTCGTTCAAAGCGAAGGGCACATCGGATGCTGACGGCATGTGCTATAACATGATGAGAATGTCAGACGGCTCAAATTGGACTAATTTCCTTTCAGATCCGCCGGCAAAACAGATTGTGGAACCTACTGACGGTTCAGGTGTCACAATGACGTTCTTCAGAAGCAAGGCATCTACCAGAAATGGAAACAATGGAGTCCGGTTCAGGATAAATGCCGACAAACTGGACAATATCTTCTCCCTCCAGTTATGGGATTGCAACAATCCTTATCCATACGTTCTATTGACGTATCCTATCGCAGAAACGATATCAGGGACTTTGTGGTTTTCGTGCAGTGTCACAGGTTCCAACTATGCGCCACGAAATTATATCGTACAAAGTTCTACTGACAATGTGGAATGGAGGACATGCGGAGAACTCCTGATTCCAGCTAAAAAGCGCAACGTTCCTCACTTTTTCTCCGTTCCGGTCACACTTCAGGACAAACTCAAGAAAGGAGCAACTCTCTATATGCGTATCATGCAAAAAGATGACATCCGTATAGGTGGAGATTCTAAAGCGACAGAAGGAGGAGAAGGACGCCTTCATGCGGCGATAGTACTGGATCAGGCTTCAGAAAGTATCACGGACTTCCCTTCAGGAGCGATTTTCAGTGATGGATTTGACAGAATCTATGGAGGCGTAGATTATTTGCTGGACAGTGACAAATTGACAAACATGACCGTATTCTCCGGAAAGGACATCTCTTCCTGGAATGAAGAAGAAAAGGGAGGATGGAGCGGAGAAAACGTGAGCGCTCGTCCAGGATACGTACAAATAGGAAATGCTGCTTTCCAAGCGACTCTCCCTAATGCACTTTCCTGCAAGACCGGACAATTGACGACTCCATTCCTCAGTTCTTTGGCAGAAACAACAGACATCGAAGTAACCCTCAAAGCAATGGCGTACAAGACAGGATCAATGATGTCAGATGCTGCTGACAAGAATGGTGATTCATGCAATTTCAAGGTAGAAGTAATCGGCGGAGGTACCATTGATGGAGAATCTTCAAAGGTCATTTCCGGAATGAACTACAAAAGTTTCTCAAATTTCCGGTTCATCGTAAAAGGAGCTACTTCCTCTACAAGATTAAGGTTTTCCGGAGAAGGTGAAAACGGCACATTTAACCGCTGGTTCCTTGATGACGTTTGCATCATAAAATTATAAGTCCCTCCCCTCATTATTGTCAATTAATTCAAATTCAAAAATGAATTCAATAAAACATTTCTCTCTGTTTTTAATGTATTGCTTGTTATCTTTACCTTTGACGGCTCAAAACACTAAAGTCAAATCTGAAGAAGTAACGGTAAAGGCAATGACATACAACACTTATAGTGGCCGTAAAATGGGTATTGATAAAATTGCAGATGTCATCAATAAAGAAAACCCTGACATCGTTTCCCTTCAGGAAATAGAACGGAACACTAAGATTAATCCATGGGATACACCTAAAAAATTATCCGAACTGACAGGGATGAAATATTATTATTTTGTCCACGCACTTGATATTCCTTCAGGAGGAGATTATGGAAACCTCATTCTTTCCAAATATCCGATTTGCGAAGAAAAAAGTTTCAAGTTAAGTGCATTAAAGAAAGGTGATTATATCCGTTCATTTGGTTATGTAAAAGTCTCGAAAGAAGGTAAAGAGTTCTACTTCGCAACCACACATTTGGATCACAAGTACGAAGACGCAGCCCGTCTGCTTCAGATCAATGAAATTCTTTCTCTTGTAGAGCAGCTGGACCTTCCCGTAATATTGGGTGGAGATCTGAATTCCAGACGAGGCTCTGCCACTATGGATGCCTTCCAAAGATACTTCACCGTCAATTGCCTGAGTGATGGGGCCCCGTGGACAGTACCGACGCCAAATCCAACTTATGCATGTGACTGGTTGATTTATGCGCCTAACAAGGCTTTTGTCGTAAAAGCATACAATGTCTGCTACTGGGCAGACAAAGAATCCGACCATTTTCCGGTAACAGCCACTTATGTAATCAGATAAGTAACATTCAAAATCGAGTAGGAGGAAAACGAAGTAGTTTTCTTCCTACTTTCGTTTTCCGAC
>OLWZ01000352.1_pt1 | contig 28960 bp, 21 predicted proteins | sample 1674011 | NCBI WGS metagenome assembly OLWZ01 (sample SAMEA103958137, study PRJEB25191) | human gut metagenome | biome: human-associated habitat [ENVO:00009003]; feature: intestine environment [ENVO:2100002]; material: feces | place: Germany | collected 2013/2015 | reverse complement strand
TAAGCCGCAAGTTGCTCGGCATTGGCAAAGCGCGTTACGTCCACGATCTCCGCCAACAGCGCAAGACCGGTGGTCTGGCCTATGCCGGGAACCGTCATAAGGAGCCGTAGTGTATCCTCGAACTTCTCGCTGTGCGACAGTTTGCGCAATGCCCTCGTTATCTCCAACTTTTGTCTGCGCAGGTCCTCGAGTTGGCGTATCTGCAGATCCAGAGTCTGACGACCGCTCGTTGTCTTCATCTGAACATCCTTGAGCCAGGCGATGAACCGCTTTGACCAGTTCGAGTTCGGCTCAAGGTATTCCTTTGGGATATCTATGCCGAGATATCGGAGCTGGGACTTGATCCGGTTCTTCTGCCGTGTCGTATCCTTCGTAATCGAGTTCTTCAATCTTATCAAAGAGCGTATCTCCAGAGCTTCAGCATCTGGGGTGTATATGCCCCTCAGTTGCTTTGCTCTCAGGCAAACAGCAAGCTTCTTGCTGTCTACCGCATCTGTCTTGCGCAGCTTCTCGCTGCTCATGGTCGGCACGTCAGCAGGGTTCACCACAATGTTGTGTATTCCCAATTCCGTCAATCTGTCGTGTATCCAGAACCCGCAGAAGCCCGCTTCATATACGGAGTAGTACTCCGCGTCCGGATATCTCATCGTCAAGGTCTTGTGCAGTGCTTCCGGACTTGCATTCTGGCTGTACTTCTTCAAGACTGACGTCTCCGACAATATTGTCACCGACCAACTCTTCAAATGGACATCCAATCCTATGTAGATGTTTTGTCCTTTGAAACTAATTTTGTTTCTTTGTTCCATAAAGCTGTGATTTAGAGGTTTTCATTTTGTTTGCACTTTAAATGTAACCAAAAAATCGACAGCTTTATTTTATTCAAACTCATGAAAAACTTCCGGGGGTCTGCCTTAGCGGCAGGGGTCGGAACCCCTGAGAGCGCTCCTCATGAGCTTCTCGGAAGCTCACTCCATTTTTATTTGCGTTTCAAACATAGGAACTGTTTGACAGAGATTCGAGGCATAAATATTGTCTCGTAGATGTAACCATTGATTGTGATACTATTATGGAGGCAAGGCGGGCATTGGAGAAGAAGATGCAATCGTATGTACGGAATAATGTGGCCTTGCAAAGAGAAAAGCCTGCAAACGATTTTTTCGCTCCTGTAGCAAAACCAAAGCAATGGCATCCAGCCTTCAAAATGCTGAAGGACAACGGATTCTTTTATGCAGCAAAGAAGGTGATAGAAGAACTGTCGTACCATTTTGAAGACAGAGATGGAAACTTTGTTGACCAAATGCAATCAAAAAATGGTTTCGATGCGAGGATATGGGAACTGTATCTCTGGTGCTATTTGAGGGAAGAGGAGTTTAATTTCAACTATGACCATGAGGCTCCCGACTTTATGGTTGAGAAATCGGGACAAGGTGTGGCAATAGAGGCAGTACATATTAATAGAAAGCAAAAAACAGATGATGACTATAATACTTTTTCGTATGATGAGATAAAAAGTAAACTAGAGAATGAAATACCATTGCTGTATGGTTCTTCGCTTTACTCCAAACTAAAGCATACCTATGATAGTCATCTATATTGGGAGCTGGAGCATGTAAAGGATAAACCATTGTTATATGCCATAGCCGACTTTCATGGAGACATGTCAATGACGTGGTCTTTTCCTGGAATAGTCAGCATATTGTATGGCATTGATCAAAAGGCTTTTCTGAATGAGAACGGAAGTATAGACTTGGTGAATGAGGCCGGTAGAGTTTTCCAAAAGAAGGATGTGGACATCCAGCCTCTTTTCTTGGATGAGCAGTTCAGACATGTAAGTGCGGTAATGTTCTCTACGTGCGGCACTTTGTCCAAATTCAATAGAATGGGTGTACAGGCTGGATATGGGAATAGAAATTACACGCTGTTTGAGATAAAGATGTGCTACAACTCAGCACCAGACGCTATTGTGCCCGATGTTGTCGGACATGTGATAGATGAGACGTGCAACGAGACATGGGCTGACGGTATTCAGATTTTTCACAATCCGTTTGCCGATATTCCTCTTGATCCTTCTTTGTTCCCACATGCAGGACATCATTTCTACAAAGATGGTGTTTTACACAGTAATACTCCACATAATCATATCATCTCGACAATGACATATAACATCAAGAATATGCCTGTAAAGCCTGCCCCATTTCATCTACACTCAAATGTAGCATTTGATAGTTTGAAGAAGGTTTGGAGAATGTAGGATGAAGTTAGTCACGAATTTATAACTATATGATTTATAGTGTTGAGTTTATACTATTATTGGCCGTTGAGCTTTTGTATTTCCTTATTGCAGATAAGTTTAACACCATAGACGAATCCAATAGTAGGTCGTCGCACTATAAGCATTCGGTAAACCCTGTCTTTTTCTCATAACTCCTCTATAGTAACTTTGTAAGCGTTCACTTCTCCACCATGTCTTTTGAAAAATAGGATTCACCTTTGCCGAAATTATATTTCAAGGCAAATGGAAAGAAAGAATCAAACAACACAGGAATCCGCCCAGTCGGGCGTAGTTGATTATGCAGCGGCGCTGCGTCAGTATCACAGATACGGCCGGGATCGTTCAATGAAAAAGTTTTGCGAGGGCGAGGGGTACGATTGGCCGAAAGCCAAAGAGTTTATTGGCCCGTCGCATAGAACTCTTTTTTGATATCATCCGAAATGAGAGAATGTTTAGGCGTTTCGTTTATTGCTCTATGGGGCGGTTCCTTTTCGGCTCCATTTGGACGCATTTCTTTGATAAGAGAATAGAAGGGGTGTGAGGGGTGGAAAGAACGATCGCACTTAAGTTCATAGACAGAATGGGGATTGTCTTCGCAAAGGAACACTGCTTCAAGGAGCAGAACATGACAAGCGCTGAAAGATATGTTGCCAGGCTCAAGCCGGGCAACACTGCCGACTTGATGCGATCGATAGAGGATAGACTTGTCGACTATGCGCTGTCTGATGATGCCGTATGTGGTGAGCTGCTGAAAAAAGCCATGCGATATGCAAGGGCCGAATGGCCAGCGATGAAACGTGTACTTGAAAGCGGAGATGTCGAGGTGTCGAACAATATCAGCGAGCAGAGCGTAAGGAAACTCAAGATGAACCTCCGCAATGCCGGCAATATCGGAAGCGAGAGTTCTGCGATGGACAACGCCTTCATGTACTCGGTGATCGAGAGCTGCAAACACAATGAAATCGACCTTGGCAAGTACATCAGCTTTCTTCTCGGCAAACTGAAAACCGCCAATGAAGGCGAGGACCTGATAGCCCTCCTGCCGTGCTACTGCAGCCTGTAAACCCTTAAAATCGACGATTGTTAAACAAAATCTTCCAAATACCCGCTGAAAATCAATGGGTTGTTGAAGTGAACACTTACGAAATTATAGCGATGATACAATCTACTCTTCATGCCTTAGACCAAATCAAAGCACTCGTTGAGAATGGAAGCATCTCATTCTTGATAGGTGCCGGTTTTGGTAAGAACATCAGCACAGTCTTCCCATTTTGGAAAGAGTTGCTTACCGATGCGATATGGGCGAAGTATGGCTCGGGCAGAGAGACAGAACGGAAGCGGAAGGAAAAGGCGTTGGTCAATAAGGTAATACGCGAACAAGGACTGACTGGCGTTGCATCAAAGATAGTATTGGATGCCGGTTTTCATGAGGCCGTTGATGACTATATTGAGCAGCATACGCCCTACCTTGATTTGACGGAAGATGGGAGTGTTGTGCTGAAAAAAGCAGGAAAGGAAATTGCAGGCAAGGTTACGCTCGACTGTCACCAACTGCTGAGGCAGTTGAATATAAAGAATATCTACACGTTCAACTACGACAATGCCTTGGAGTTTTGTCTTGGTGACAAGAGGATACTGAGCAAAGAAAAGGCAGAATTAAAAGGCGAGCTTGAAAAGATTAAGCATGATAGGGAGGTGCTTCAAGAAAAACATAGCATATTCCTTCAAGAAGTAGAGATGACGAAGAACGGATCTGCTGGTCTTACCAGTGGGGGCCTTAGTGTGGGAGAGTCCAAATTCTCGGAGAATCTGGAAAAGAAGAATGATGAATATTTGAAACGCCTTAAGGAGTTGAATGCAAAGGTGTTCAATCTTACCAGCAGACTGAATGAGGTGCAGAGGAAATTGGATGATAGTTATCTGGTCATCTCAAAATCGTCGGACATCGCGCAAACGGATGACGGGCGGAACATTTACAAGATTCACGGGAGTTTGCGTCTGAGCCAAGAAGAGGATTACGGCTTTGATGGGGATAAGCACGCACATTATATCATCACTCGCGAGGACTATGAGAGCTATGAGCAGAAACATGGCGCGTTTGTAAGTCTTATGCGGATAGACCTGCTGAGAAAACGTTTCTGCATTGTAGGTGTGTCGGGTGGTGATGCCAACTTCTTGGCTTGGATAGGCTGGGTGAAGGATGTGCTGGACAAAACGGGAAATGAGGATGGCTTGCAGCAGAAAAATTCTTTCTTCATCTATGCGGGAAGGGATGACTTGGGCAGGGATATGAAGCAGATGCTGGAAAATCATTTCATCATTCCCGTCATACTGAAAGACTACTTCCCGGATGCCGCTGATGATACGGAAAGGGTGAAACTGTTTTTGGAGTACATTCAGCCTAGCATCAACAAAATGACGAAAATGGTCAAACTGTGGAAGGATGTAGACATAGCCAGCCTTGAGCAGAATAGATCATTCTCGATGGACAAAGTCACTTTGCGGCAGTTGTGCGAGTTATCAAAGACGAATGTGTTCTTCAAACCGTCATCGCCAGTACATTATGCGGCTATTGCTGTAGAGGAGTCTTCGTATCGTTATCTAAAAGATACTGATGATGACAAACTGAAAGTGATGATTGCAGCAGCACGCTGCTCGCTGCTTCCTGTGAGGCCCAGCCTGCTGGCACAGATGAAAGTCTCCATGACGAAAAGCAAAGATACATACATCAAAGAAGGTCTTGGCTATGTAGCTCGCAGGCAGAAACTGTTCTATGCCCCACAGACATTGACAAAAGCTGAAATGGCCGAAGATGGCTATACTACCATTCTAAGACGTCTGTATTTGTATGACTTTCCAAGCGAAAAGGAATGTACGTTTACTTGTGAGACGGGGCTTGACCATATTAGGCTTTACTCCTTGCAACGGATGCTTTTTGGTAGCTCGAAAGTTAATTTGCAGAAGGACAACATCGTTTCGATGTTCGCAAATCCACAGGAGTTGACGCTAGTCAACGACTGGTTGAACTGGCTGGAAAGGGATCTTGAGAGCCCCATCAGGGATACGGCAAAGAAATTCAGGAATAATTACAATACATACCATTTGAGCGAGTATGTGGAAGCTTATCTGAGGGAAATGCGCGAGAAGAAGGAGCCTGACACATACGGGAACGTCACGGAAACCATCTATCTGGACGGCAGAACGTCTGGGTATGAGAATGCAGCGGTGCTGCTGAACTCGCTGATAGAGCTTGGGGTGACATTTGCGGGACATACAGTGCTGACTGACAGCGACTGGGTGGACTTGGTTCATGAGCTGATGCCGTACCATCCTTATCCGTTGGTGTTCTACACGATAGCAAGAGGAAGCAAGGAGTCTGTAATCAAGCGTGTGGCACAGGAACTGATGTATGACAGACGTTCTTATACTGTAGCCCCGGATATTTTGAAACGTTTGTTAGAGGCTCTGTGCAACAAGAATGTCCCTGGTTGGATGCTGGGGCCGATGGCGCAGTTTGCAAGGTGCCTGTTCATTGCTGTGCCGGTGCTGAAATGGGGTAAGTCGTTCAAAGGTATAATCATCCCTTGCCTGGATTATGTCGACAAGAACGCCCCATACAACACGAAAAAAGCTTTGTATGGGATGGTCAGTTCTGGTGTGGAATATATCAGGGACAAGCAGATAAAACTGATGCTTCTGAGGCGGGTGCTAGAGACCAAGATTAACGAGCGGACAGACAACTATCTGAATACACTTGCTATTGCGGCAAAAGAGGGCATTACGGCCAATGATTTTGCTCCGCTAACCGGATTGCTGGTTGACTTTGCGCAAAAGAAGAAAGGCCGCTTACAGTCGTATATTCTCATCAACCTGTCATCGCTGTTGAGTAAAGATGATTTGCTGAAAGTGTGCGATGTACTGGAAGCACAGGCCCTGCGTGACAATCAGTTGGCTGTGCCGTATGCCTATCTAATAAAAGTATTTCGTGAGAAGGCATCGGCTTTCAAGACCAAGGTTGCCGAAAGGGGAGATGTGTGGCAGTCTGGAATATCGGCTTCTGGCGCCAGAATGGGAGAAGGCCATGTGAAGGTGAGCCAGGTGGACAAGATTCTGCACTTTAACGATGGACAGGTGTCTCATATTTGGGACGATATGGTGATGACTTTGAAGAGAGTGAAAGACAGGCTGGATTACTCACGGAGCCCGATGGTGGATCAAGGGATACTGTCGAGTGAAAACACATACCGAGAGATGGTGATGGACATGCAATTGTTTGTACATAATCACGCTAATCGGTTGCAGAACAAACAGAATTATGAGGAAGTGGTGGCCGGTTTAGCGCAAACCTATCATCGTTGTTGCTTTGGTAAGACAATTCTCCAGATGATTTCCGATGACGAAATGTACAGGGCAATACGAGGGATTATGATTCGGACGGAGATGGGAGGGATAGAGCCTCTGGCTGCTGAGTATAAGGCTTTGGTAAGTTGCCTGCTGGCTAAGGAATCAACATCTGTCAACCACCTGTTCTTGCATCTGTCGTGGGTGATGAAGGGACACAAAGAGTTCTTTAGTCAACAAGAGTTCGTGGCCTTGTTCTTGGCTATACTGGACTCGTATGTTAAGTATTTTGTTGATGACGATAGTCAGGAACGTTGGGATATTTGTAGTTGCGAAAAGGAGAAGGCGGAGAATTACTTGATGGAGATCTCCAAAGTGTTGAACGATTGGGGATATAGGCATCCTTTCTGGAATGGATATGAGAAAAGGTTCTTTGTGAAGTAATGGAAGATAAGAAGGACTTGCAACATTTTATCCTTACCCGCTTCAATCTCCTTATCTTCAACAAAGACAAGGAGGGGCAGAAGGTTAGGTCGGCATCGTGGTTGGAGCATCGGTTTGCGCTTTTTGAGCGGTACTGCCTGCCGTCAATCATTGCCCAGACGTGTCAGTGCTTCAAGTGGATAGTACTGTTTGATAGCACGACTCCAGAGCGGTTAAAGGAGAAGATTGCGGAGTACCAGAAGAGTTGTCCGCAGATGAAACCGGTGTATGTGAGGCCGGAGAGTGGACGCTTTTTTTCACAGATATTTAGAGACGAAGTTGTCAAAAGAGTTAAAGAGGTTCAAAAGTTTGATGGTTTAAGTAGAGTTTTGACGACTTACTTGGATAATGACGATGCGTTGAATGTGCAGTTTGTGGAGGATGTACAACGGAGAGCAGAGGCTTTGCCAGATGGGACGTTTATTACATACGATAGCGGTTACCAGTTCTTCACGGATTACAACTATATGATGCGTATCAACTTCCCGAGAAATCACTTTATGAGTGTGGTCGAGAACGGAAATCCATCAATTGTGAAGACGATTTATGGATATGGGAGTCATTATTACATCAACAAGATAAAGGGTGTTAGAATTGAGCACGTGAAGGACTTTCCCATGTGGTGCGAGGTGATTCATGATAGGAATATGGGTAACGATGCGTACTTCTTGCGGGCTAAGATGGTGAGGGATGCTGATGGTTTCGGTTTCATGGTTCATGGTTCGTCAGACTCACCAACGGATTCAAGTATTAGGTATGGTTTGAGACTATATCTGTTTAGGTTCTTGCCGAGATATGTGAGAACTTTTGTGAGGAGAATAGGGTACTTTTTCTTTGGAAGGCACTGGTGATGATCAAAAAGAATAAAAACGAATATACATAGTGATACGATTTCACTAAACGAATAGAAAGTGGTATATTTGACTTGGAAACTCATTTAAATGGTATTTAATGCAAGTTGGAATGACAAGCAACGGAAAGATACTGAGCAAGGCTCCTTGTAATGATGACCTGTTCAAAGGTGGAGCACATAAGAAACTGGCCAAGGTTATTGCAGAAGAGATTCTAAATGACCAGGACTGTAGCATTATCGGTATTGATGGTGGCTGGGGCTCCGGTAAGTCAAATCTTGTCGGTATGGTGGAGAAGGAACTGACAGATGCATCTAAGCTGGAACTGCTCGGGAAGTACCATTTCTTCACATACGATGCATGGGGGCATCAGAATGACTATCCACGAAGATCTATCCTGGAGGAATTGACAGCTTTTGTTACTAAGGGAGAAGACTCTATTCTCAACAGTGATGACTGGAGAATACGTCTCGACAATCTGCTTGCCAAGAAGAAAAAGACAACGACTAAAATAGTGCCAAGGCTCAATTACGCATTGGTGGTGTTGGCATTGATGGTTGCTTTAACTCCAGTTATCAATTCTATAGCCGGGAAGATACCAACTGAGGCTGGGAGGATTATCTTTACTTGTCTAGTATATGGAGCGGCGATAGTATGGACTTGCTGGAAGCACTGCCGCAACATGAAATCTAATAACCAACCCATTAATCTGGAAAATTTTTTCACAGAGTTGTTTTTGATATACAAGGACAAAATACATGAGGACGAGAAATATGAGACAATTTCAGAACGGGAGCCTTCAACAAGGCAATTCAAGGACTGGATGTATGATATAAACAAAGATCTCGAAACACAAGGAAAGTATCTTGTAGTAGTAATAGACAATATGGATCGGCTGCCAAAGTTGAAAGTACAAGAACTATGGTCGGCAATCCATTCTTTCTTCTCGGAGGAAAAGTATGCTAACATTCGAGTGATAGTGCCTTTTGACAGAGCACATATCCGCAATGCTTTTCAATCCGAAGATATAGTAAGCAACAAAGGAGATACCAATGAGATAGCCGTTTACGGTGATGACTTTATCAACAAGACGTTTTATATAGTTTATCATGTCTCACCTCCGATTCTATCTGACTGGAAAGATTACTTCGTTCGGCAATGGCACTCTGCCTTTGGAGATGAAGCGGAGGTGGATAATGCTGTTATGATGGTGTACGACATGATGACCAGGGAGCATACACCAAGGAAGATAGTGGCTTTTATAAATGAGTTTGTCACGATAAAGAATGTTGCGGATGAGGCTATCCCAGACAAATATATAGCATTGTTTATATTTGGAAGGGCTAAGATAGGGACCGACCCTATTAAGGAGATTCTTACGCCTTCGTATCTTGGATCGCTTGACTTTATTTTCAAAGATGACAAGCAATTGCCATCAATTATGTCCTCGTTGTATTATCAGTTGCCGCAAGATGAAGCAGTTGATGTGGTTTATACTAGACAATTTGCCCGAGAACTGGATGAGAATAATCTCGACAGTGTAAAGACAATGAAGTCGTCTGGTAATAATAGATTCAATGCCATCATGGAAAGAGCATTGTCAGAAGTGACGAATACCGGCAATGCCGCATTGGCTATGGATGGTTTGTTTAGCGAGGAGAGTAACACGACAATTCAGAATTTCTGGGATACCTTATATCAGAAAGATAAAGAGAAAAGAGGGGATATTACCAAATTCGTCCCATATCATAGGGTCTTGATGGCAAAGATATCAGACAAGACTGGGTATTATAAAGATTTGATTAAAGGATACCATAATTCCTTTGTTGCGGAGTCGTCTGTTGAAGATTATATGAAAGGCATTGACGAACTTGCTAGTGTTGAAGGGATAAACATATATGGCAGAATGTCTAAATTGAAGAAAGAGATTACAGCCAAGCAGTTCGTGGAATTGGTAGAGAGAGGAGGTAAGAGGTATAAACAATATGGTATGACCTGCCCTGATAGCACACTGTCGGATTACCTTGCAGGGTTGGAAATAAGTGACTGGCAAAATATGATGGTCGTACCAATCCTTGACAGAAAGGAATATCCGCTTACTTCTTTTAAAGGAAAGATTGAAGAAGCAATACGCGCTAATGCATCCGATGCGGCTATTGAGAAGATATTGTTCGCGAGATTGAAAGAATTGGAGATAGATATTATTGATTGCGCTAAATATCTGAACGATAATCAGATTGCTCGACTATTTAACTCTGCAGACGAGGAGTTTAAGGCAGACCTGACTGCTATGCGTATATCGCGATTTGACGCTTATGCTTCACAATATGCTATAAACTTTACAAGCCATTTGAACGAACCTGCAGATAGTTTTGTTGAAGCAGTAGCGCAAGTTTTTCATCGTTATGGCTCATATGGGGAGATGTTGATAAAGTTAGAGAATTTTCAGAATGAACTCGTGAAAAAGGTATGCAAGATTATAACATTAGGTAGTCCTCATACGCAAACGATGAACATTCTTGCTGTTGCCGAGAGTTTTGATATAATTATTGCAAATTCAGAAATCACTCCTGAAGAATTGTTCAACAGGATGAATGATTGGAGAAACAGTTGGGATAATATAAAGAAGGAGAGTGTTCCTTCCATTCCGCTCATTTTCTTTGAGGCGGCTAAAAAAACGAATAGTGAGTTTTCAGCATACATATTGAAACTTGTTGAAGGTTATATTAGTGGCTTGACACAAGAACAATGGGTTAATAACCTTGTAGAAGAGAACAATACTAATCTTTGCTTGCTTAAGATTCATCATGTTTCGCAGTTGCCGCCTTTCTTTGATGCTTTCAAGCAGTTGATGAAAGGGTATGCAAATGGGGAGAATGATGCTTTGGCAGCGGTGAATGTGAACTTTGCGATAGAGATAGCTCTTGACCTTAAACATGATATTCAGCGTTTGTTCAGAGATATTCGCGATATTTTTATGTCAACAACGATTTCTTCTCAGAAACTTCTTTTTTTCGGTGAATTGTTGTTCCAGTATGGAAATCTTGACCACAAGAGCGGATGTTTGGAACGGATACTTCCTTCGGAAATGTTGGACAATGACGAGATAATAGGGCTGATAACCAGGAATAAAGAGGTCGTAAAAGTGATGATGGAAAAGTCGGAGGATAGTTCTGAATTTATTTCTACGATGCGTTCGATGTTGACTGGTACTCGGAGTTGTGATGAAGGATTCAAAATGCTTTGTGATTTCTTGGGAATAGAAGTAGTGAGGGAAGATGTGGAAGAAAGAGAAGGCGATTAATAACGGCGTGTGGGTAAATCCAGAATTGTTTTAGAATTTGGTGAAATGGTTAGTGTGAGATGACAAAACGATAAAAAGGTATGGTTGAAGAATTTGGTAACTATGAGAGCTCGTATTTCATTTTGAATGTGCCGACTGAGGCCGATTTGAATATACGGGAAATGGGGGAACAGGATTTCGCTGTTTTCTTCCATGAGTATGTCCATTTCCTTCAAGACATTACCTCTTTCTATGGCTATATGGGGATATATGCTCATGGCGAGTACATGAGGCGTGCGATTAATGATCTGTATGCTATGCCACAACAAGTCGAAATGCCACTTACATTGGAAGAGAAAGGTGATCATGTCCAGTTGAATAAGGATATATCTACTTTCTCATTGGGCGACAAAGGTGACCTGAATTTTGTAAAAATAAAAAATGCTGATAGGGATATTTTCATAAAACAGTTTCCTCTTACTGACTCATTTAACCTGCCAGAGCTGCACGTTAAGGCGGTAACTAATCGTGGACAGGAGGAGATTGTTGTGGGTGCATACGCTATCAGGGAGAATATGGCGTATCTTCTAGAACGAAAATGCACCACAAAATATCGTTCGTCAAGAGATTTTCCGTATCAGATAGTAGAAATTATTGCAAATGCGATGTGTCCTAATGTCTTATCTGAATTGGATTTGATAGCATTATGTGACATCTCGCTCCAGTGTTCAGTGCCAGGTCATGGCTTATATTTATCCCTGAAAGCCATTGCTGATGGGAATCTGGTTGTTAAAAAACCAGAAGATATTTATGACTTCTTTTTCTCGAAACGTACCAATTTCTTAGGTGTGAATCAAAGCACCTCTCAGGCATTGAAAACGGCTGCAGCTATGGCGATGGACCATTTGCTGTCTTACGTAAAGATTGATTCACTCAATGCAGAATATCAACAATGGATCCTTTACACGCTGACTGCTGGAGTAAAGCTTAGGGTGTACAGACCTTATTTCTTCTTGGAAATGGCGAGAGGGGTAAGGGACAAAAATAATAGGATGCTCCAGTATATAGCAAAGAATATAGGCTCACCCCAAATGGTAAATTCAAAAGGGCTGAGATTTCAGCTGGCTACGGATAGGCCTATTTGCCGATTTGAGTATCTGGAGGCCGTTAAGGAAATTGAAAACCTGTTTGAGAACGGTGAGCGTAAATGTGGTATGAAATCTTGGTGTGCGTTGAGTCCGGATGGCGCACCAATAGATGAACGATGTGATAAAGAACCGTGGAAAAGGTGTAATGATGTTCAGTTATGCCCATACGGATTGTTGTGGAGACACTGGAAACTGGAAGATAAGGTAGTCGTATGAATGAAAATCAAAACGATACTTCGATATAGTATAAATAATAAGAAAAACGAATATATACGATGAAGATACTGTTTGTTTGTCAATACTTTTACCCGGAGGTGTTCAGGGGAACGACATCGCGTTCCACTGGGCAGAGGATGGACATGAGGTGCATGTGGTTTGTGGGGTGCCAAACTACACGGACGGGGTGTTCCATAAGGGATATTGATGGTTCAAGCGTCGTCATGAGGGGATAAATGGTGTGAAGGTGACGCGTCTGCCGATGGCGGTGTTGAGACTATTTTTTGTCTCTTTTATTGAAAAAGGTTTAAATTGCCACTGAATGACAATTTGGAGTCATCACCCTTTCACGACGTTCATTGTCTGAGACGAATGTCGAAAGAACTGATGACATTTAAAAGATATTTTTTCAAATTTAATTTAAATTCGTAATGAATCAGTATATATCTTTTGGAATCATTTTCGTGATTCTCTTTTGCTTGGAAGTAGTTTACTTCAAGATTGCGGATAGGTTTAACATTATTGATAAGCCGAATGAGCGGTCGTCGCATTCGTCAATCGTGCTTAGGGGCGGTGGCATCATTTTTATGTTGTCGTTGTGGATTTGGAGCGCGTTCTTCGGGTTCCAGTATGTTTGGTTCTTATTGGCCGTGACATTGATCGCGGGGGTGAGCTTTGTGGATGATATCCGTTCGCTTCCGGATAGCGTGAGGCTGGTGGCGCAGTTTGCGGCGATGGTGATGATGTTTTATCAGTTGGACATTCTGCATTGGAATATGTGGTGGATGGTGTTGGTTGCTCTGGTGGTGTGCGTGGGGGCTGCAGATGTCATCAATTTCATGGACGGCGTGAACGGCATTACGGGGGCGTATGCATTGGCCTCGCTGGTGCCATTGGCATTATTAAATGCAGGGATGGGGTTCGTGGCGCAGTCGCTGATTTATGTGGTGATTCTGGCGGATGTGGTGTTCTGTTTCTTCAACTTCCGCCCGAAGGGGCGGGCGAAGTGCTTTGCCGGGGATGTGGGGTCGATTGGCGTGGCGTATATTCTGCTGTTTTTGATAGGTGCACTGATTCTGGCGACGGGGGATATCACTTGGCTGATATTCCTGCTGGTCTATGGCGTGGATGGGTGTTTGACGATTGGCCATAGGATTATGCTGCACGAGAATCTGGGTGAGGCGCATCGCAAGCACGCATATCAGTTGATGGCCAATGAGTTGGGCATCGGTCACGTGAAGGTGGCGTCTTTTTATGCGCTGTTGCAGCTGGCTATTTCGTTAGGGTTCGTTTATCTGTGTCCGGTGCTGGCGAGGGCGTCCGGGATGGGGCTGGTGGCTTGGCATTGGATTTATCTTGTAGTGGCGCTGGTGGTGCTGGCTGTGGCTTATGTGCTGTTTATGAGGAAGTTTTATCATCTGCACGAGGAGTACCTCGCATCATTGAAATAATCGCTTTCCCGCATATGAAACTCACCACTTCTTTACTCGACGACCTCAGCTCCCGGGCGAAGGCTTCTCCCCGCCTGAGAATGAACCTCGACCTGCGCAATTCTGCAGAGGACGGCAGCCAGCGTATGCTTAACGCCCTGGAGCCGGGGACCATACTGCCGATTCACCGGCACACTCGCTCCACGGAAACTGTAGTGCTGATTCGCGGCTCGGTGCGGCAGAACTATTTCAATCCTGACGGCAGCCTGGCTCAGAGTTTCATCGCCGCCGCCGGCACTTCGCCCAACGCCTCATCCGCCGATTGCTTGGGCTTCAGCGTCCCTGCTGGCCAGTGGCACAACACCGAATGCCTCGAGTCCGGAACCGTATTCATCGAATGCAAGGACGGCGCATACACCCCTCTCGGGCCAGAGGATATCCTGGGGTGAACCGGGTGCTCCTTCCCGACGATACCCGGTCAGTGTTCCGGTGATACCTGTTCATTTTTTTCCATCCCCTTGGTGCGTACCCAGACCTTGGAGGTTCGTGAAGGATTGCCAGAAGGGAGATAGGATTTCTTTGGAAATGGTGAAATAATAAAAGCATTAATAATGACTAAGAAAATTGGAAGAAACGACCCCTGTCCTTGCGGTAGTGGAAAGAAATACAAGCACTGTTGTTTGCGGGCTGACGAGTACAGGGACTTTTCAGCAGGCTCAGAGCGTGTGCTTATCCAGTCTTCAGACCTGAATGCCCCGAAATTAACAGCATATCTGGAATCTCACAATGTTACACCCATACTTGATTACCTAATAGCATTGCAATTAAATCCGCAAAATAACGGTAAGAACCTACGCTTGGAACACATTGGTCAATTAGCAGTTGCAGCAATGGGCAAGAGCACTGTAACACCAGACTTGCATATCTTCAAGAAACTGATTGATGAAGAGTATCCATACGATCTAAGGGAGGATATACCCATCAATATGTATTGCGAGACCGTAGTGTTCCACGGAGGTAATTATGTGTTCTTTCCCGGGTTGTCAACGCATTGCTCTGAACTGTTCAGGGCGATGACAGAATCCATATACATGGTGAAGGATGTGTTCTCTGAGGTTTTTAAGAGGGAAATCTATCAAGGCGTCACACTGCTTCTGGAACTTGGAAGTGCTTTAGCTAAAAGGGCGGGAATCAAGCGGATGACCAGAGGTGGGGATAATCCCCGTGAAGAAATATCAGAAGTGTTGTCTGCGCAGAGCTATGCCATCCCTAAAGACTTGATGGCGTACATTAATCGGGTGAACGGGATAGATGAAAGGATGCTGGATCATTTCCTGATTTACAAGGATGATTCAGAAATTCTGACATCCAATCCTGAAAGGAATCCAGTACTTTACAGACCTATCGTTGAAAGTGAAGGAGCCTTTTACTTCTTGGGTATCAGTAATCAAGGATGTGCCATCAATAACTTTATTCTGAAGATTGCTGCTAAAAACAATTGTCTAAATGAACTTGTGCAGTTGACACAGGAAACGGTTTGGAACCGGATAGGCCTGTCAAGTATGAATCAGATGCATTGGATGCCAATGGATTTTGACGGGTTCCAGCCTAAGGATTTACACTATGAAGAGTGCCTGTTCAGAATTGATATGAATTGGGTGGCTTATCTGTGTTATGCAAAAGATACAGCCAATGACGTTTCTATAGATGGTGCGGAAAGAAGCATTTATAGGAATATGGATGCCCGTTTGAAAAAGACATTGGCTTCCATAAGAAGTAACGAGAAGACAAAAGGATTTCACATTATTACCCTTGTAGTGTATTCAGCGATGGGAGAGCCTTTCGGTTTACTTATGAATGAGCAACCTGATACTGACTACCTGTTACGCTTCTCTGCCTTCGATTTCTTGCAGTTGGTGCAAACAGAACATTGGGATAATCTGAGTCTGGTGAGGTATGCCAGAACAAAAGAGAATACACCTTCATTAAAATACGGGTTTAACCAACCGCTCGATATCTATTCATTATATAAGCACAAGGGAGAGAGCTTCTATGTATCAGATGAACCTAAGCCGGACTTTATGCAGATAGAACCCAACGAAGGTTGTGAGCTGATACATGCGAGCAAAGAGAAACTGGACTTTCACGGAACTCCGATGCATATAGATGGTAGAATAGGTTACATCCCTGTTCAAAGGGATTTGGACTATGCTTCCATATACAAACCTCTGAATGATTCGCTGAATGCGAAGTGTTGCGAAAGTTACTCCGTCCCCGTTTGGGTGCGCTGTTTGCAGAAGGAGGTTGATGGCATTAATCCATCGTCCATTACTGACACTGTCATTACTGCCATTGCATATTGGATGGACAGGTTGAATCCTGCTCTATATAGTGTTTTGGAACAATGTTATAAAAAACCGGTGGAAATTGATTTGCAGTTTGACGAGGAAACACTGCAAGACAAGTTTATCCACCACGAACCGATGCGGCCAGTGAAAGAAGGGATAATAATTGCCAGCAGAACGGACATAGGCGTTAGCGTTGAGTTTGATAACGACTTTATCCGTGGTTTCTTGGGTGCTGACAATGCGCAGGAGCGTAAGATGATGGCGGTTATAGTAACGGCCCTTCTAAAGTTAGATGACAGGATAGCTCAGACATTTCTTGATAGGCTTATGCCATTGGGACAGGCAAAAATGATACTGATGACGGAAGCATCTAACAGTCCGCTTTCTTATCCATTATGGTTGAATCCTCCTATCTATATTCATCTTGCGAGCAGTCAGATGATGCTTGATCTCTTCCCCAAATGGATGGATGAGAAGAAATTTGATATTACCGGAAGACTTGCTACCGTCAAAGAGAAAGATGATTTCTTGCATAATGGGGTTGATGTGCTGCTGGAAAAACTGAAAGAACGAGTAGAGAAGTTTGAATCACAGTCATTGTTGAAAAGGTTGATAAGCAACCACGAGACGTTGTTGTTCCAACGAGAAAACAACAAGATGATTCATCCAGCCCAGATTGTTTGTTTTGGTGACAATGAGGGAAAACGCAAAGAGATATTCGATACAGAACGTCGGTTAAGTGAAGCTGGACTTGCCACCCGTGCGTTGATTGAATATGTTGCGGCGACACAATGTAATGACGGAGCAGCGGAGGAAGCCGGAAGTGATGATATAGAACAATGTCTCGCCATTATGAGCGAGATAAGTCATATTGGCGGTATATGCGATGCCATACATTTGGGTGTTTCTGAGCATACAATAGAAAAGTTGGCATCTGGGCGGTATGGCATCTATGACGATGATTTCAATGACCACTTTGGCGACTTCGCTTATGTACGTTCTGCAGAGACCATAAACAATCAAGTTGAGGACTTTGCTGAGATGATGGAACGCTTAGGGCAACTTCGAGACAGAAGTGGTGTGGTAAGGAATTCGAAGTTGGATGAAATAGATGAGGTATTCTTTTCGGACTGGGGCATTACTTATACAAACATATTGCAGACTCTGTATTCTTGTTATTTGCTTGCGATGAAGAAACAATGTTCAGTTGTTGAGATTCAGGAGAAAGAGTTTGCTGATGCATTGATAGAGATTTGTCCGGAATTGAATGAAGATGCAATAGTCAAGGCGTTGGAACATTTGACACTTGAAAAGAGGACTGATTACTTGACTCCCCCTACTGGTATGGACTGGAAGGAAGTGTTGCCTTGGATTTATAATCGCGAACTTAGTTTCTTGCGGAGACCGATAGTAAAGAGTGTTCATACAGATGGAGTTATATATTTTGTATATGGATTCCGTTCGTGCCTTGCCGCAGGGCTGCAACTAACAGATTTGCTCTTTTCCGGGCGTTTGAGGAATGGAGGAAAGAAAATGGAAAAACTGCTTGGAAAGTTTGAGGCAGAAAAAGGACGCGTGTTCAATGAAACCGTAAGGGATTGGTTGCGACGAAATACGTCACTGAAGGTGTGGGCACACGATGTCTCTATGAAAAAGAAAGGGGAGCTTGCGGCTACTGATGAATTGGGGGATGACCTGGGCGATATAGACGTGCTTGCTTATGACGAGCAGAGTAATGTGGTGTATTCTATTGAGTGCAAGAATACTACTATCGCCAAGAATGTGCGCGAGATGAAAAAAGAGATAGATGAATACCTTGGTAGAGGCGAGAATCTGGAGAAAGATAAGAAGAAGGCGTTGGTAATGAAGCATCTGCGTAGGCATAGATGGCTGGAAGGGCATATTGAAACGGTGCGGGATTTTGTTGCAGCGGGTTCTAATCCGGTGGTCAAGTCGATGATGCTGACATCAGAGGTAATACCAACAGCCTATCTCCGGAAAGAAGATACGCCTCTCTCGATTCTGAATTTCCAAGAGTTAAAGAGAAAAGGAGTGGGGTATTTGGATGGTGTGAAAGAAGCGAATATTGATGCGTTGCGGTGAGTATGGCAAAGAAACAGAAAAGAGTGCCAAATATATGAAGCAGCCCGCAGCTCAGGCACCAGCGGTATATAATGCAGGTAATCATTCACGTCAATTCACGATACAAGTTCCTGTGCTGAATGCTGACGGCACGATTAAACTGGACGAGAACGGAATGATTATAGGTGAGGAAGTGACAGGGCGCTATGAGTGGTACCAAACACATAGAAATCAGCATAAAGCAGGGGGTGGTTTGTGGACAGTTCCTAAAAATGTTGAAGGTATCATTTTTTTTGAAATGCAGGCATTATGGTGCCTTTACCCATTGGAAAGCAGGAGCACATAAAGGATGGAGGATTTGCAATTATAAAGGACAGGCTCAAATTATTGGACAGGGAGTGACATCTGATATTAGATGATAGATGTGAAAGTCTGTAAGTTTGTGGAAGGGAATCCGGGGCTATGGCATGGCTATCCTAACGATTACAGAAGAGAGAATGAGGATGTTATATGCGACAATGCTATTCATTATTGGGGAAGGCAGAATCTGGCTGTTGCATATATTCTGTTCAAGAAGAAGTATTATCATCTGCACGAGGAGTATCTCGCCTCGTTTAAGAAATAGTCGCAATGATTGCAATCGACAAAACCCTTATTTCCAATCTTTTGGCCCAGGCCGCTGCCAACCCGCGCCTGAGGCAGAATTTCGACCTGCACTCCTCGGAGGCGGACGGGAGCCAGAGGATGCTGAACGCTTTGCAGCCGGGGACTGTGGTGCCAATTCATAGGCACCCGCGCAGCAATGAGAGCATAGTGCTGCTCTGCGGGAAGGCGGAGGAGATTTTCTATGACGGGGAGGGCAGGGAGACGGAGCGTCTGCTGATGGACCCGGAGGCCGGAAGTTACGGCTGTGTGGTGCCTGCCGGGAGCTGGCATACGTTAGTCGCCCTGGCGCCCACGCTCATCTTGGAGGTCAAGGATGGCCGCTATGGTGAGGACGAAAGTGAGAGCTTCTGCAATAATCAGTGAGCTAATATAAGGGATGGAATTTAAATTAATATCGTTATCTTTGTAATCATATACGAGTATTATGAAGATTAGACACATAACTATTGAGAATTTCAGGGCAATTAAGAGGTTGGACTTTGATTGCTCTGAGAAGGTGAATGCCTTTATAGGGGACAACGGTGCCGGTAAGTCAACTGCGCTTGAGGCAATCATAGTACTCTGCTCATGGTTGAATGCAAAACTCGCTTCACCAAAGAGCCGTGGTCGGAGTATTCGAAAAGAGGATATCCGTACAGGCTTCGGATACTGTTATTTGTCTATTGATGTTGAGCATAAAGGGAAAACTGCTCATTGGTCTTTGATGAAAGGGGTGGCCCCTGATGATTCATTGGAAAAACAGACAGACCTGAGAGAACTTGATTCCTTTGTCCAGTACATACGCGATTTCAACGAGGATGACCGGTTTTTATTGTCCATGTACGGCGTGAATCGAAATATATCCTCTGTAAACATAGACAAGCGAGTTTATGGCAAAAAGGATGCTTCTCAAGATGTTGTTCGTAACTCTTTTACCAGTACAAGTTGGAAACAATTCTTCAACTGGTTTTATGAGCGAGAGAACGAGGAGAATCGCATGAAGGCCAGGTTTAACATGCAGTATCATGATGAATCACTCGACACAATCAGAGAATGCTTGAGCGAAGTTTTCCCGGGATACTGTAATCTCCGTGTGGAAGATCGTCCCACGCGTTTTGTAATTGAGAAGGACGGGCAGATAATAAACTTTGATCGGCTTTCTGACGGAGAAAAATGCTACATAACGCTTGTCTTGGACATTGCCCGCCGTCTGTCAATGCAGAGCAGTGGCATGCGTTCAATATTGGAGGGAGAGCAGATAATCCTTATTGACGAGTTGGATCTCCATCTTCATCCTTCCTGGCAGTTGCAGGTGGTAAGTAATCTTGAACGCAAATTCCCGAATTGTCAGTTCTTTGTTTCTTCACATTCATCGCTGGTTTTGTCAAGCCTTGGCGAAAAGGATAAGTTGGTCGTGCTGCGTGATGGAGGCCAATTGGAACTGTCAGATATCCCGTACGGTGACAATGGAGATTATATCCTGAAGCGTTTCTTTGGATTGCGTTCTGTGCGTAATCCAATGGTCCAGGCGGAGATAGACGGCATATCAGCAGAATTAGTCAAGGAGCATCCTGATCTCAATGAAATAGAACGGAAATTGGATACCCTCAAGGAGCAGGGAGTGCAGTTTGAAGAGTCTGTGAAGATGCGTCTGCAGTTGGCTCAAAAAAAGAAGAAAGCCCATGAGAAAGATTGATAAAGGAGCACCAATTGCGTCTTTCTCGGACTTCGTGAGAACGCTTCAGCCAACAATGTGGGAAGATGCTAAGGACGTGAGTCGTTTATGGCGTGAGTATATCCTGGAATATGAGCAGCATCGTTTGAGCGGATATACTGAAGAACCTTTACGTCTGGATGATGCCCATATAGATCATTTTCGTAAGCAGTCGCTGTTTAATAATCTGATTTTCTGTTGGGATAACTTTATCGTCGACAAGAAAAACGATACTTATGGAGCCAGATGCAAAGACAGAATCGTAACGACTAAGGCTGACAACGAACAATTAATTAACCCTGCAGTGGAAGATGCCAGCCATTTCTTCAAATATGGTCTGAATGGTAGAATTGAAGTGGCCGAAGGGCTGTGTGAAAAAGAAAAAGCGCGAGCTAGCTACACCATACAAGCATTTAATTTGAACGAGGCCAGTTTGGTGGACCGCAGGCGAGTTATTATCAACACCATTCTGGGACCGTATGAAGATTTGAGCGACGAAACCATATTTGAAGCCCTTTCTGCGGAGGGGTTTACCAGTGTTGTCGAACAGCTTTTGAAAGAACGTAAACAAGAGGAGGACTCTATATGATAACCAAGAAACGCGAAATGGCGGAGTGGATTCTGGACTTCTTCAGGAGAGCAAATGCAGATGCCGGCCATGTTGTCATGATGCGCAATGTTCAGAATAAGCTTTATGAACTTAATCCGAAGGAACGTGACATGTTTGTTCCTGTTGCCAATGAGCTTATCAAGAATGGCTACTTTACATACGAGGAGGGAACTCTTCAAGTGCTTCGCTTGACCGAGAAGGGCAGGGACTATATCTACAATCCAAACTTAGAACTTGACTGCTGCTATGAAGAGCAGAAGTTAACGCCAACCCAGTCCCAATACCTTTCCAACTGGCATAATAGCTTCGTGAATTGGGTAAATGGCGTGCTGGGGACTATAGAGTTTCTGTCTATTCAACCAGTGGCTACAGACGAGGACAGGCAAGCTTTGTCACTTTGTAAAAGTTTTTTGAATGGGTATGAGGTGAGTGCAGTGGAAGAGAGTTTATCTAAAGGTACAGTTACGTCAGATGTGCTTGATATGATTGAGAGGCTGAACAAAAGGCTAGTTGATACTATTGTTGAGCATATTAAAACAGATGCTCTGGTAAAAGAGTTCTTGAGACGGTTATGCTATCTTAGGATAGAGGCAGATAAGGAATCTGAAAAAGCGCGGCTCGGTGCATTGAAAATCAAATTGAATTAGTTCCCCTCCCCCTCCTATGGCAAAACAACAATCCAAAGATGAACTGATGGCGGAATGCTTCCGCATCCTAATGGCTGATGCGCAGCAGGCGCAGAAAGCGCCCGCCACGTACGAAGAACATATGATGGATAGTTTCCCGCATTATAGGGAAATGGACCATGTACTGAAATATACGGTCCGCGTGGCGCTGAGGGGTGTCAATCCTCCTATTTGGCGCAAGGTGATAGTTCCCTCGAACATCAGTCTAAGACTGTTTGGAGACCTCATTCTCGAGTTGATGGGCTGGATGGGCGAGCATCTGAACCAGTTCCGGAAAGGGGACGCCTGTTTTGCTCCGGCTTATCAGCGGGAAGGGGAGTTGCCTCCGCTTTTCGGAAGTGTCAGGAATTACAATCAGGAAGATGTTTCGCTTGGAGAAATTTTGTGCGAAAAGGGTGATACAATGGTGTGGGAGTATGATTTCGGTGATGGCTGGGTGCACGATGTCCGGCTTTCTTCCGTCGAAGAATATGCCGATGGCGAAGTTCGAAAGATTGTGTTCGTCGGCGGTAAACGAGCCTGCCCTCCGGAAGATTGCGGCGGCATCTGGGGCTATGAGAATCTTCTGGAACTGCACGCACGTCGCGCTGCCCGTAAGCGCATCTCTGCCGATGACCGCGAGCGCCTGGAGTGGTACGGCATGGACCTGGACTTTGACCCGGAATGGCTCAGCCTCGAAGAGTGCCGGGCGATTGTCGAGGACTTCAACTGTGATTGAGCATTTTGATTCAGGCTGGTTGTCTGAAACAGACTGCTGTTTTATAGTATTATAGAGCTGTATGAGAAGAATGCTTTCTACAAAGGCTGGGGCTACATTCAGTTATGATTGTCCTCAGTTTACTTATGCTGTGCGTAAGGATCTGGTGGAGATTATATACAAGGTGAAGCCGGGTGTTTATCTGGTTGTGAATTTTCAGAGGGTTGACTCTACGAGCGGGATGTTGTTTGTGAACTGGGGAAGGTATTGGAACAGGATTACTAATGAGAAGTTGCAGTTGCCGAAGGTTGAGAAGTGCTGTCCGGTTCTGTTTGAGGTGTTGACGGGTGATGATAAGGACGGGATTGGAGAGATGTATCTCGGTATGTCGAAAGAGGATGCGGAGCATGGTTTCGGTCTCGAAGTGGCTTTGCCCGACAAGCTTTCTTTGCTTCTTTGCCTGACTCCTTCGGTTATCAATAAGGCCGGTATAATGAAGAATAAGATGCTGACCATATATAACGAGCTTGTGAAGAATCCGCCTTTCCCTGCCTGGAAGACCGATCTTGAAGAGGTCTGGGAGTAGGTTCTTACGGCTCAGATGAGCACCCACGCGTAATCGCCATCAGTGTAATCGTCTCTATTTGGCAGAATGTCCGTAAGCTTGACAATGTGTTTCCAGTCATCGACCAGGTCATAGATGGACGTGAAAGTGTCGCCAGGAAGTTTTAGCAAGTCCCCGAGCATATACTGAAATGAATCACGCTGCGGGAATCCTTCCATCTCTTCAAGGCCTTCGCCACCGGCCATGCGTGTGAAATAGGTGATGCCGCCAAACCGAATTTCCTTCAGATGAAATCCTTGCTATATGGATATCGTCCACGAGTCGGAGTGCCTGCTGCGTGGGTATGAGAGCCAGACGCTTTGCTAAGCCAGGATTGACTCTAGACTGATGCAGGAAGAGCTCTTTGCCAAGTGGGGGTCAAAGATGATTGCGGCAACCTGGCTCACGCAGAGAATGGGAACCGGGTATTGCCCTATAAATATCTGTACCATCACCTGGACGGTTGTCCGTCCTGGTCTTATTGAATGGAATCTCATCTCCCGCTCTCACACCCTGGAGCAAATGCTCGAAGAAATCGGCGAGCTGGTGTATCGGTGGAAGCGGAAAGAAGTTGTTGAATAAGTCGCTTTTGGCATTGCTAATTCATTTATTTATATTACTTTTGCAATAAATACTAATGATAGCAATACATTAAATACTGATATTGGTTATACAATAAATACTAATATGGCTACAATGCAAGAGAAGATGGCGGAGTCCCTTGCTGCTCTGAAAGCATATCAAGACGCTCATGGAGACAATCTTGTAATTCATGGCGCTGATGTGCTTGGACGTACGCATACAGAGCGTCTAGTTGATGCTGGCTATCTTACAATGGTACTTCGGGGATGGTATATCCCTTCTTTCCCAGGCAGTGAAGGAGACTCCACTGTCTGGTATGTCTCGTATTGGTCTTTTGTCTCTGCTTATCTCGACAGCAAGTTTGATGGTCGTTGGTGTCTTTCTCCAGAACTGTCTATATATTATTATAGTGGAAAGAGTGTAGTACCAAGACAGTTGATTGTTAGGAGTGAATCCGGTACCAATAATATTATACAACTGCCTTTTGGTACGTCCATCCTTGATATTAAAGCGTCTCTTCCTCCAGTAGTCGAGCGTGAACCAAGATACGGTGTCCGGCTCTATCCTCTTGCTTATGCTCTTTTGATGGTCGGCCCGGACTACTACCGTCGGAATGCTTTGGAAGCACGCACTTGCCTGTCAATGGTCAGGGATGTGTCCCCTGTCATTGCGGCTGCTATAGACGGAGGCCATACCACCAGGGCTGGCAGAGTTGCCGGTGCTCTTCGCTCCATCGGCCGTGAAGAGCAGGCAGATGCATTGTTATCGACAATGCGGCAGGTGGGCCATGTGGTACGGGAAGAGAATCCGTTTGAGGAGAACCTTCGTCTTGACGTGCTTGAAACATCGCCTTATGCTTCTCGTATCCGTTTGATGTGGATGGCCATGCGCCCGGTTGTGATGTCCGTCCTTGATATGTCCCAGATACGCAGTCGCCAGCAGGATGTAGACAGCATCCTTGCCATGATGGATGCAAACTATGTCAAAGATAGTTATAACTCTTTGTCCATCGAGGGGTACAAGATTACGGAAGGCCTGTTGGAAAGGGTGCGGAGTGGCAACTGGGACCCGAAGAATGATGAGCAAGATAAGGACCGAAAGAATGCTTTGGCTGCGCGAGGGTATTATCAAGCTTACCAATTGCTCAGAGACTCCATTGCATCTGTTTTTGCCGGGAAAGACCCGGCGGAGGTTTATGCAAAAGAGCATCAGGCATGGCATTTCCAGTTATTCGAGCCTTGTGGGAGAGCGGGTATAATCAAAGCTTCGGATTTGGTGGGTTATCGTACTCACCAGGTCTATATCCGGAACTCGATGCATGTGCCCCTGAATCCTGACGCCGTTTTGGATGCAATGACTACTCTGTCGGCCTTGATGAAAGAAGAGGAACATGCTTTTGTCCGTGCTGTTCTGGGGCATTTCTTCTTTGTTTACATCCATCCGTATATGGACGGGAACGGCCGCACAGCTCGCTTTACAATGAACAGCCAACTGGTAACGGGTGGCTATCCTTGGGTTGTCGTGCCTGTAGAACGACGCGACGAGTATATGGCCAGTCTGGAGAAGGCAAGTGTGGAAGAAGATATTGAGCCTTTTGTGCGGTTTATCTGTTCACTAGTTTAGCCAGGTTGTCATTTCCGGATAGAAGTTGACTCTTGATGACTGGATGCGAGAAATATTTCTGTTGTCTATTCTAGGGAGAGAAGCAAATGATAGCTACGGTGCAATTTTTGCAATTGTCTTTTGACTAACCACAAACTTAAATTGTTATGAAAAAGATTGCAACGCTTTTGTTTTCGCTGGCTCTGATTTCTGTAGCCGCGAATGCTGATGACAAGCCCTTCGTGAACTCCTGCCAGACAAGTGGGCAAAACAAACCAAGTAGAATCAACTTGACCCAACTTTGGCCAACTTGAACAAGTTGCCTTCAACTTGGAATCAAAAATACAAGTTGTCCTTAATCGGATGCTTACCATCAGGACCACTCTTGGGAAAGGGCGAAAGTGCTTATTTAAGTGCCACATGCAGCGGGGTTTGCTTATTTGCGGAAATTGTTATACATTTGAAAAAAGTATAACAAAACTGGATATGGACACGATCGAGGATTATATGGCCAAGGATGATGATAGGTATGAGGCATTATTTCGTCAGATTGAAAACTTGAAACCATCCAATCCCATCAAACTGAACTTTCCGGAGCCTATGGCTGAGCTTATCTTTTCCGATGAGCAGCTTGATAAAGATCCCAAATTAGCCTATCTGGTTAACAAGCATCTGAGATGAAATTATTCCTTGATACCAATATCTCATTTCTCATTTTCCAAAGGAATCACTTGCATTTTAACTGCACTCCCGTTGCCAATTTCACTGTATTTGTTGATTCCGTTTACATCATCTCCAAAAGTAGGCTACAGAGTTAAGATATCTTCCTCTCCGATAGGCTCGTATTGGCCGTTCCTGGCTCCAGGGCGTTCAGCATCCGCTGGCTTTGGTCCTCCGCAGAGCTGCGCATATCGTCCTGCTTTTTCTCGTCGCGGGAGAAGATGCGGATTTACATAGGTCTTACCCATTTGCTAATATTGAGAACCGCCCGGATCCATTGTCCTTTGTTAAACTATCTTTTTCGGCATAAATTTACTATTTTTGTCGTACAAACCTAGGCGCAGAGAACTACGCTGCAAATCTAAGGTTTGCATAACATTAAACCTTTAAGTTATGGACAAATTGTTAAAAGGAAAAGTCGCCGTCGTCACCGGCGGAACCAGAGGCATTGGCTATGCCATAGTTAAGAAATATGTAGAGGCAGGAGCCGTTACGATTCTATGTGGATCCAGGGAGGAGACTGCGACAAAGGCTTTGGACAAGATTAAGACCGAATGTCCGGAAGCTAAGGTTGAGGCAATTTGGCCTAATCTCAGCGACAGGGCAGAAGTGACCCAGGCTTTCAGAAGTATCAAGGAGAAATATGGCTCACTCGATATCCTGGCCAATAATGCCGGAATCTCCCAGAACACCCCTCTGTTCGATTACAAAGACGAGGATTTTGATAAGATTTTGGACCTCAATATCAAGGCTTTATACTCCTGCAGCAGGGCTGCCGCAGAGATAATGAAAGAGCAGGGTGGCGGAGTTATCATCAACACCAGTTCCATCGTCAGCTTTAACGGACAGGGCAGCGGCTGCGGTTATCCGACCTCCAAGTTTGCCGTCAACGGTCTCACAAAGTCCCTCTCTCGCGAGCTTGGCCGCTATAATATCCGCGTCAATGCCGTCGCCCCGGGAGTTACCCGCACCGATATGGTAGCTGTCCTTCCGGATGAGATGATTAAGCCAATTATCAAAAACATCCCTCTGGGACGAATGGCTGAGCCTGAAGATATTGCCAATGCTTTCCTCTTCCTGGCCAGCGATTTGGCTTCCTACATCTCCGGCGCCATTCTTCCGGTAGCAGGGGCGGTTGTCATTTGACATAACCGCCCATTGGCTTCCTGAGGCTCCAGCTGCTTGCTGTTTATTTCTTGTATCCGCACTTAGGGCATACACCGTTTTCGTCAAGCGCGACACCGCAGAGAGGGCAGCGGTCAATGCTGATGTGTGACGGGAACTCTTCTGATGCGGCATTCACACCACTGGTGAAGGTGAGTTTAACGATGTTAAGTTTGTCCTTGAGCAGGTCATAGACGATCTTAATCATACCTTCGACTGTCATAGTCTCCTTGGTTACAACCAGTCGGCAGTCTGGAAATGCCTGGCAGAGATCTGTCTTGAAAGCTTCTCCCTTCATAGTGTTTTGAGGAGTGCCATTCTTGATTCCGGTCTTCTCATATACCTCGAGAATAGCCGGAAGAAGTGGATCGTCCTCGCGAAGGATCAATGCGTGATCGAAATTCTTGAGTACGTCCCAGGCAATTTTCTGGATCTCGTTACAAGGATATGCCATATTCACACCTTTGTTAATCGGCTCTTCTACCTCGATGGTAAGAACGCCTGTGTGACCGTGAAGATATTGAGCCTCACCTTTGAATCCATAGAAACGGTGGGCATACTGCAAATCTAATTTAGTAATACTTCTCATAATAGATATTTTTAATTGTTTAACAAAAGTATGGAGAACTTCCTTGACAAAAAATGAGAATTAGGGAAAATTGATGGTAAATTTGACACATCGAATAGATATTTGTTCTTTTCCTGTTTCATATTTACCTTTATATTTCACATATTTGCAATCAAATGTTGTGCCTATATGAATGAATTGAAAGAAATAGTTTGTCGTTATGATATGGTATGCGACAATCCATCAGGAGTGGGAATGGAGCTATACCGGATGCCGGAGTTTTTTCAGCAACTTAAGGGGATGGAAACCGACACGATGCATCTGCACGGCTTTTATGAGATAATCTGGTTTCAGAAAGGGAGTGGAACTCATTACGTGGATTTTAATCAGTACGCAATCGCACCAGGAACTATTATTTTCATTTCCCCGGGACAGATTCATTCCTTCGATACAAAGCATGACCAAGAGGGATATGTGCTGAAGATATGTGCGGAGTTGTTCGACGATTTTGTGAGTTTAAGTTGTGTTACAGTACAGGATAAGGATAGCGCTGCCCTTGAAATGTTAGTTGCTGCGATGCAGGAGGAACTCAAAAAGGAAGATAGCCTCGGGCATAGGGAGGCTCTTCACGCCTTAGTCAAACTTTTCGTTATAATGGTAAGACGAAGTTATGCGGAGATTAATCCATCTGCTCCAAATCCGCATAAGGTATCATATAAGGCTTTTCTGAACTTCCGTAAGTTGATAGAGGAGAATTATTGCCGCCTGCATACCGTGAAGGACTATGCTTCTCTGCTGAATGTAAGTTCGAAGACTCTTACCCTGTATGTCAATGAATGTTCTAAGTATAGCCCTTTGGAGTTCTTGAGTTCAACTTATAAATGCAACTTTTTGGGTGCGGATAATAAGCAATA
>OLWZ01000331.1_pt1 | contig 30200 bp, 30 predicted proteins | sample 1674011 | NCBI WGS metagenome assembly OLWZ01 (sample SAMEA103958137, study PRJEB25191) | human gut metagenome | biome: human-associated habitat [ENVO:00009003]; feature: intestine environment [ENVO:2100002]; material: feces | place: Germany | collected 2013/2015 | reverse complement strand
CCGCCACGCTGTTCTCTCTAAACCTTATAAACCTGTCTTATGCGCTGCTACCCTGGGAGGCGCATTTTTCGTCACAGGTCCAGGGCCAAGTCCCCGTCCTTGATCCAGCCCCACTTGCGCAGGGGGATCGCCAACAGCCAGGTAAGGACTGCCGGCAGCACAAAGGAGATCAGCACCAGGCCCAGCCAGTCCATCCCGGTGACGGCGGCTTTGATCCCGGCGGCCACGTCGCTGGCCCAGCCGGTATACACGCCGATCTGGCCCACCAGGCCGCAGGTGCCCATGCCGCTGGACACCGCCGCGCCGTTCATCTCCAGCCGGAACAGGCAGGTGGCGATGGGGCCGGTGATGGCGGAGGCCAGGGTGGGGGGGATCCAGATGCGGGGGTTGCGGACGATGTTGCCCATCTGCAGCATACTGGTACCCAGGCCCTGGGCCGCCAGACCGCCCCAGCGGTTTTCCCGGAAGCTCATCACCGCGAAGCCGATCATCTGGGCACAGCACCCCGCCACGGCGGCGCCGCCAGCCAGACCCGTCAAACCCAGGGCCGCGCAGATGGCGGCGGAGGAGATGGGCAGGGTCAGGGCCACGCCGATGACCACGGACACGATGATGCCCATGAAGAAGGGCTGCAGCTCCGTGGCCCACATGATGAACCGGCCCATGGCGCTGGCCGCCGCGCCGATGGGGGCGGCGATCAGGGCGGCAATGCCGATGCCCGCCAGAGCGGTGACGATAGGTGTCACCAGAATGTCGATCTTCGTCTCCTTGCTGACGGCCTTGCCGATCTCGGCCGCCAGAATCGCCACAAACAGCACCGCCAGAGGCCCTCCGGCCCCGCCCATGAAGTTAGTGGCGAAGCCCACGGGTATCAGGGAATACAGCACCAGGGGAGGGGCCTCCAGCGCCCGGCCGATGGCCACCGCCATGCCCGGCCCCACCATGGCCGAGCACAGGCCGCCGATGGTGTAGGTCACGGCGCCCTCGCCCTTGCCCAGGGTGACGATGACCTCCGTCAGGAATCCGATGTGCAGCTGCTGGCCCAGGGTGTTGAGAATGGTGCCTACCAGCAGGGTGCAGAACAGGCCCTGGGCCATAGCGCCCATGGCGTCGATGAAATACCGCTTGGCCGAGAAAACGATGTTTTTTCGGGCCAGGAACTTGCGAACTGCTTCCATAGCTTTGACCTCGCATATGTAAAAAGAATGTTATACAGGTGTCATGACACCTGTATAACATTCTATCACGTCTTTTCCGTTTGTCAACCGGAACTTTACTCCGCCAGGAAGCCCAGCTCCCGCAGGCGGGCCTTCAGATGCTCATAGGACGCCTCATCGGGGCAGGACAGACTGTGCAGATGGATGCCGTCTGTCAGCTGGGACAGGGGGGCGGCCCCCTCCATGCGGGCCATGAACTGCTCCACGTCCAGGCGGCTGCGCAGGTGCAGCGGGGCGGACAGCTGGCCATAGACCGGGTGGTCCACGATGACGTCCACAACGGTGCAGCCGCAGTCCACCATGGCGTTGAGCTCGTCCCGGGTGCCGGTGCCGTCGTGGCGGCAGGCCACCTGGCGCGGTAGGCCCGTCTCCCCGGCGTCGGGGATCACATAGCCCCGGGCGGTGGCGGTGATGGCCTGGCCCGCGGCACGCAGCAGGGCCACATCCCCCACGATGATCTGGCGGCTGACGCCAAGCTCCTTGGCCAGGGCGGTGGCGCTGATGGGCTGATGGGCTTCGTGGAGCCGGGCGCTGATCCGGCTCCGGCGTTGTTCGGCGGTCATGAGGAGGACTCCCTTCGGTTTTTCTTCTATCATACACGATTCCCCGGCCCATGGCAAGTTTTTTTCATGAATTTCGCTGCCCTCTTGACAGATGGGCCGCCGGATGGTACACTATGAGCAGAAAAAGAGAATACATTGCGCAAGTGCCTGCGCCGCCGGGTGGGCGGCACAGGAGAATAGTGAATCAGGTGAGAATCCTGAACGGTACCGCCGCTGTATACGGGGAGGCCGCGCACAGGGACGAAAGTCCGTCACTGGGAAACCGGGAAGACCGTGCGCCTGCTGCTGATCCGTCAGTCAGAAGACCTGCTTGCCGCCATGCTGTCCCCGCTGCGCGCCATACGGCGGAGGATAGATTCAATCGCGGGAAACCGGCCGCGCCAATGTCTATTGGCGCGGTTTTTTTGCAAGCCTGAGCGCGGCACGGCCGCAGCTTTCCATGGGGGCGGGCAGGAGCAGCCACTCCCGCCCGCCCCCTTACCTTATGTGAAAGGCTGCCCTTAAGCGCGGGAATTTTCAGGGCGGACAGGGGCGTCCGCCCCTACGGGCCCTCTCAGTCACCTTCGGTGACAGCTCTCCCGAAGGGAGAGCCAAGGCGGGGGGGGTACGGATTGCAGCCGAACGCATAAGGAACGTGCGTTCGGCAGACCCGACGGTTGATGTCGGGCCCACAACCAGCCTGCGGCTGGCTCGCAATGACACCACAAGAAGATTTCCGGTAACGGCCGCACACACGGGATGGCTGAATCAATATTTCCATCAAGAATCCGTATGATCTATCAGGAGGACGACATATGCTCATCAATTGGTTCCGGGACCAGGACCACCTGGTCTATATCAACGGCGAGACCCAGCTGGCCCAGCTGGAAAAGACCCTGCGCTTCCCGGGCTTGCAGGAGGCGGCGGAGGCCCTGCGGGACAATCCCAACCCGGAGGGCTACACCATCAAGGGGCCCAAGCGCACCTGCGGGCGGCTGTTTGTGCCGGATCTGACCTTCGGCAAGCACATCGAAATGGGGGAGAACGTCTTTTTCTACATGGGCGAGATGGCGGAGTGCTATGTCATCTACTGGCCCGGAAAGCCGGTTACGGAGGTGCACCATGGAGAAATGTGAAGCCCTGTCCACCAAGCCCGAGGAGTGCCGCTACTCCTTCTTCCAGCACACGGCCTGCGAGTTTTTCCCCTGCCATGAGACCGCCCATCCGGAGGACTTCAACTGCCTGTTCTGCTACTGTCCCCTGTACGCCTTAGGGGACCGGTGCGGCGGCAATTTCCGGTATATCGGCGACGGCATCAAGGATTGCAGCGGCTGTCTGCTGCCCCATGGCCGGAAAAGCTACAGCTATGTCACCGGGAAGTTCGGCGAGATCGCGGAGCTGGCCAAAAAGAACCGCCACACGGAGGAATAATAAATACCGTCTGTATTTTTCCGGAAGAAAACTACAGACGGTATTTTCTTATCGCCCCAGGATGGTTTCGGCGAAGCCTTTGGCAAACAGCCGGGCGGCCCGGAGGGCCTCGTCCAGCGAGTTCCCGGCGGCCCCCACCTCCACCAGCAGGCTGCCCGGGGCGGCAAACTGGTTATAGCGGTAGTTCAGCAGGGTGATGGGCCGCATCAGGGTGGGGGACTGGCTTTCCAGCTTCTCCTGAACGGCGATGGCCAGGCGCAGATTGTCCTGCCAGCCGTCGTGGGCCACGCCCATGATCAGGCTCACCTGGGCGGCGGCGGGGTCCTCCGCCGTCACCAGCTTATACTGGGTGCCGTTGGCGTCCTGCACCGCGTCCCGGTGCAGGTCCAGCACATAGACGATGGAGGGGTACTTGGCCAGGTAGCTCTGGATAGACGCCAGACTGTTTTCATAGGCGTCGTTGTACGACTCCCCGTCGTGGAGGGTGCGGTCGTGGACCACGGAGATGCCGTAGGACGACAGCTCCGCCGCCAGCTCGTCCCCCACCCGGACCATGTTGCAGGAGCGGTCCGCCGTGCGGAAGGTGCCGGAGGGGACGTACTCCTGCCCCGGGGGCATGGTATAGGACTCGCTGGCGTGGCTGTGGACGATGAGGACCTGGGGTCCCTGCTGGGGACAGGCCGCGAACTGCCGGTCCCCCAGCACCGCCGGGTCCAGGGTCCGGCTGGACTTGTTTTTGATGTACACCCCGTTGATGATGCTGTAGCCGTCGGTGGAGCGGGGGTCCACCGTCTGGGCCGGGACGCCGTTGTCCGCCCCGGGCTGGGGGGCCGGGTCCCCCGACGGAGCGGGGGCGGGGTTTTCCGGTTCCGGTTCCGGGTCCGGCTGGGGGGCGTCGTCCTCCTGCACCGCCAGGGACCGGCCCGCCAGCAGCACCGGCGACTGGCCCAGGGCCAGCACCGTGGCGGCGGACAGTCCGTCCAGCCCCAGAAGGTCCCCCAGCTCCCACCGCAGCAGTCCCCGGGACAGATGGGGGCGGCGGGACACGGACTGCCACAGGGCGGCGGCGCTGTCCGCCCCGGCTCCGGCCAGCACCGTGCCCAGGGCTGCCGCCGCCAGCAAGAGCGCCAGCCCCCGCCGCAAAATTGCCTGTTTCAAAGCGTTCACCTCTTTGAGACAAGCCTATGCGGCGGGGGACGGGATTATGTCACGGTTCCATCACCGGGGGGATATCCACGATCTGCAGGCCCCGGCGCATGGCGTATTCCATGGTGCGGCGGGTGCCGCCGGGCTGGCCGTTGTGGACTGCCAGCAGCAGGGCGGCGTGGTCCACCATATAGCGGTTGCGCCGCTGCATGCAGCCGGGACTGTAGGACGACTGCACCAGGGTCTCGTAGTCGCAGGCCGCCACCAGGCGGCGATAGCGCTCCTGCTGGGCCCGGGGCCAGCCGTCGGCCTGGGTGGGGCAGGGAATGGCCGCCTCCACGCTGACGTCCTCGTGCCGCTGCCGCAGGGCCAGGGCCAGCTCGCAGAAGTACAGGTCGCAGCCCTGGGCCATGCCGCAGATGAAGTGCCGGTATCCCGCCTCATAGGCGGCGTCCAGCGCGTCCCGAAGCCGGACCTTCAGGGCCAGGCACTGGGGATCGTCTTCGTTTTCCCCCCAGGGGAGCTTGGCCGGACGGTGGCCGGAAAAGCAGCAGCTGACAGGCCGTGCGCGCATGGCATCGCCCTCCCTTCAAAAATACTGCCATCATTATAGAACATACTTTCTATTTTGTAAAGAGGAATTTCTCTTGCGCGCCGGGTGCAAATCCGGTATACTGGGGAAAAAGGGAGGTGCATCCGATGAAGCTGTATTTCAAGCAGCGGTTTTTCTCGTGGTTTGACAGCTATGACATCTATTATGAGGGCGGCGATGTGGCCTATACCGTGGAGGGAAAGCTCTCCTGGGGCCATTGCCTGCACATTCTGGACCCCCGGGGGCAGCACATTGCCACGGTGAAGCAGCAGGTGCTGACGTTTCTGCCGAAATTCGACCTGTATGTGGGGGAGCGGTGCATCGGCACCATCCGCAAGGAGTTCACGTTTTTCCACCCGTCCTTTACCATGGATTTCTGCGGCTGGACGGTGGAGGGCAGCTTCATGGAGTGGGACTATACCATCCAGGACGGGCCCCGGACGGTGGCTTCTATCAGCAAGGAGCTGTTTAACTGGACAGACACCTATACCATCGACGTGGCGGACCCGGGGGACGCCCTGTATGCCCTGATGGTGGTGCTGGCCATCGACGCGGAGAAGTGCTCCCGGAACGACTGATACGGAATAAAAAAGTGCCCCCGCCGGGGGCACTTTTTTTGTTCATGGAAACGGGCTGTCAGGGATTTTCCCGGCTGTCGGCGACGGACACATTTTCAGCCACCCGGGCGGCGGCCTTGGCGTCCTCCTGGCCGGCGGCATAGGCCCGGGTCCTAGCATCCTCCAGTTCCTTCTGCCGGGTCTTTTCGTCCCGCTCTGCCTGGCGGGCGGACCGGCGGGCCGACACGCTGCGGCGGGTGGCCTTGATGACCTGCCACGCCGTCACCAGCACCACCGCCGCCAGACCGATCCATCCGGCGGTGCGGATCTGCCAGAAGTCCCGGATGGTGAAGGCATCGTTATACATACCCAGATAATACAGGGCCACGCCGCCCACGATGCACAGAAGCCCCAGCACCAGGTCCAGCACCGCCCGGACCCGATGGGCCCCCCGGCGCACAAAGAAACACACGATCAGCGCCAGGGCGCACCAGAACAGCGCCGGGGACTGACAATACAGAACGCTCATACGGCTGCCTTCTTTCTCATTTCCCGGTTACAGGCTACACTTGCCCCGGGGGATATATTTCCCGTCAGGCCCGGCCAGGACAAAGCCGTCCTCCACCGCCAGACGGCCCCGGAGCCACACCTGGTGGATGCCGCCCCGGATGGCGAAGCCCTCATAGGGGGAATAACCGGCCAGGCTGGCCATATCCTCGGCCCGGAGCACATGGTCCGCCTGGGGATCGTATACCACGATGTCCGCGTCGGCCCCGTCCTGGAGCACGCCCTTCCGGGGGAACATCCCGTAGAGCTTGGCGGGGTTTTCCGACAGCACCCGGCACATGGTGGCCAGGCTGATCTTCCGGGTGGTGACGCCGTAGGTATACAGCAGCTCGCCCCGGTTCTCCACCCCCGGCAGACCGCCGGGAATCTTGGTGAAGTCCCCCCGTCCGGCGTCCTTCTGCTCCAGGGTGAAGCTGCAGTGGTCCGTGGACACGGTCTGGATCTCGCCCTTGCGCAGGGCCGTCCAAAGGGCCTGCTGGTCCCGCTCCTTCCGGATGGGCGGGGCGCAGACATACCGGGCGGCCATGGAATACTCCGGCGCGTCATACACGCTGTCCTCCAGCACCAGATACTGGGGGCAGGTCTCCACATACACCCGCTGGCCCCGCTTGCGGGCGGCCTCCACCTCCCGCAGGGCGGCCTCGTTGGTCAGGTGGACGATGACCACCGGGATATCCACCGCCTGGGCGATGCGCAGGAGCCGGGACACGGCCTCGGCCTCCAGGAAATCGGGCCGGGTCCGGGGATGGGAGCCCACGCCCATCTGGCCCGCCGCCTTCTTTTCGGCGATCAGCGCGTCGATGACGCCGCTGTTTTCGCAGTGCACGCCGCAGATGCCGCCCTTTTCCTTCAGCTTCTTCAGGGCGTGATACATGGCCTCGTCGCCGATCATCATGGCGGGATAGGTCATATACATTTTGAAGGAGGAGATACCGGCGGCGTACATATCGTCGATCTCCGCCTCGATGCCGGGATTCCAGTCGTCGATGGTCATATGGAAGCCGTAGTCACAGCAGCAATTGCCGTCGGCCTTCTTGTGCCACAGCTCCAGCCCCTGGTGCAGAGTCTCGCCCTTGTTGGGGCAGGCGAAGTCCACCACCGTGGTGGTGCCGCCCCGCAGAGCCGCCCGGCTGCCGGAGAAAAAGTCGTCCACCGTGGTGGTGCTGCACACGTCCAGGTCGAAGTGGGTGTGGGCGTCGATGAAGCCCGGCAGCAGAAGCTGCCCCTCCACGTCGATGACGGCGGCCTCCGGCGCGGTGATGCTGCGGGCCACCCGGAGGATCTTCTCGTCCTCCACCAGCACGTCCGCCCGGCGGGTCCCCCGTCCGGACACCACCGTGCCCCCGCGAAACAGATATTTCATGGAAATGCCCTCCTTTTCCGGATCATATGGCTTGATTTTTTATTATACCACGGAACGGGCAGAAAAACATACTGTTTTTCCCGGTTTTTCCCTGAGAAAATCCAACAAAAAAGGGGGAATATTTTTGTATACCTTGCAGAAGGAAAAAGAATTTCCTTTTCCGGAAAAATCATGTATGATAGGGGTACAACAGAACGCGCACCGCGCTCTGAAATTGAAGGAGGAAAGATACCATGCGGAAATTCTTAGCGACTCTGCTGGCGCTGGTCATGACGCTGGCGCTGATGGTACCGGCTTCCTGGGGCGACAATGCCGACAGCTTCCAGCTGCCCGCGTCCCTGGAGGGCAAGACCGTCATCCTGCACACCAACGATGTTCACGGCGCCATCGACAAGTATGCCAAGGTGGCGGCTCTGCGGGACGAGTGCTACGACAAGGGTGCTCACCAGGTGATCCTGCTGGACGCCGGTGACTACAGCCAGGGCTCTCCCTACGTCAGCCTCAGCAAGGGCGCAACCGCCCTGGACATGATGGCCCTGGTGGGCTATGACGTCATCACCCTGGGCAACCACGAGTTTGACTATGGCTTCCCCCAGCTGATGGAGAACCTGAAAAAGCACCAGGGCGATTTCATGGTCGCCTGCAACAACCTGGTGGACGATGAGGGCGAGCTGATCTTCGCCCCCGGCGGCACCGCTCCCATCTATGCCGACGACACCTATGAGACCGAGCTGTTCCGCATCGCCATTGTGGGCATGGCCACTCCCGAGACCCAGACCAAGGCCAACCCCGCCCTGATGAAGGGCCTGAGCTTCATCGGCGGCAAGGATCTGTACAAGGTCACCCAGGAGGATGTGGACATGGCCCGCAGCGAGGGCAATGCCGATATCGTCATCGCTCTGGGCCACCTGGGCGTGGATAAGTCCTCCGAGCCCAACTGCTCCTATAATGTGATGCAGAACGTCAAAGGCATCGACCTGTTCATCGACGGCCACTCCCACACGGTGATGACCGCCAGCAAGGACAACAACATGGTCCAGTCCACCGGCACGGGCCTTGCCTATGTGGGCGCCATCGTCATTGACAACGCCACCAAGAGCATCGAGAGCAACGGCCTCATCGACCTGTCCGCCTACACCAAGGAGGACGCCACCGTGAAGGCTGCCGCCGACAAGATCATCAGCGACATCAACGCCGAGTACGGCAAGGTTTTTGCCAGAACCGACGTGGAGCTCAACGGCGCCAAGGAGCCCGGCAACCGCACCCAGGAGACCAACCTGGGCGACCTGATCACCGACTCCATGCTGTGGGCCATCCGCAAGGACGCTGAGCTCACCGTGCCCGCCGAGAACGTGGTGGCCATCACCAACGGCGGCGGCATCCGGGCCTGGATCCACAAGGGCGACATCTCCAAGCTGGACGTGAACACCGTGCTGCCCTTCGGCAACACCGTGGCCGTGGTGTACGTCACCGGCGCCGAGCTGCTGGAGGCCCTGGAGGCTTCTACCTTTGCTCTGCCCGACTCCCTGGGCGGCTTCCCCCAGATCGCCGGCATGAACATCTCCATTGACGCCACCAAGAAATACGATCCGCAGACCACTCCCTATCCCAGCGGCAGCGGTAAGGCCACCTACTATGGTCCCGCTTCCATCAACCGCGTCACCATCAACAGCGTCAACGGCAAGGCCTTTGACCCCAACAAGACCTATGCCGTGGTCACCAACAACTTCTGCGCCGCCGGCGGCGACACCTACTATGCCTTTGCTGCCGCCTCCAGCCAGTTCGACACCGGTCTGCCTCTGGACGAGGTGCTGATGGACTACATCACCACCGAGCTCAAGGGCGTTGTGGGCGAGCAGTATGCCCAGCCCCAGGGCCGCATCACCATCACCCTGCCCGCCGAGGAGCCCACTACTCCCACCAAGCCTGAAAGCCCCAAGACCGCCGATACCGGCGTGGTGGTGTACGGCCTGGTGGCCGTCATGGCAGCCGGCGCTGTCGTGGTGATGACCTCCAAGAAGCGCAAGGCCATCTGAGCGATCTCCTTTCGCTGACACAGCATTTCCCCTGCCCCGGCGGACAAGCCCCGCCGGGGCTTTTTCTGTCATGGCGCTATTCTGCAACTAAAATTACGCCAACCACTTTTCAAATCCGGCGGGATATGCTATGATATAATGTAATAAAGAAGGATTACGAGGGCTTATGCCAGATATCGCGGCTTCTTATTTTGCTGAGGAGGACACCATTCATGGCTGAGGTTGGAAAACGGGAGGTCCGGGTGGACGCCTTTGACAAGGCCACCGGACGCACCAAATATTACGAGGATCTGATGCCCCGGGACGCGCTGTATGTGCGCATCAGGCACTCCACCATTGCCCACGGCTTCGTGAAGTCTGTGGATAAGTCCGCTGCGGAGGCGATCCCCGGCGTGGTAAAGGTCCTGACCTGCTTCGACGTGCCGGAGCATCCCTTCCCCACCGCCGGTCACCCCTGGTCCATGGACCCGGGACACCAGGACGTGGCGGACCGGCATCTTCTGAACCGGCACGTCCGCTACTACGGCGACGACGTGGCCGTGGTCATCGCGGAAAACGAGGTGGCCGCCATGCAGGGCGTCCGGGCTTTGCAGGTGGAGTATGAGGAGCTTCCCCTGGTGCTGGACGCCCAGGAGGCCATGAAGCCCGGTGCGCCCCAGCTCCACGAGGCCTTTCCCAACAACATCCTCAAGCACACCGACATGAAGAAGGGCGACTATCAGGCCGCCATTCAGGAGCCGGGCCTCATCAAGGTAGAGGGCTGGTACGACACCCCCACGGTGCAGCACTGCCACATTGAGAATCACGGGTGCTTCGCCTATGAGGAAAACGGCCGGATCACCGTGGTGGCCTCCACCCAGATCCCCCACATCATCCGCCGGGTGGTGGGCCAGGCCCTGGGCCGCCCCTGGAGCGATATCCGGGTGGTAAAGCCCTATATCGGCGGCGGCTTCGGCAACAAGCAGGACGCCCTGTATGAGCCTCTGTGCGCCTGGTGCTCCACCCAGGTCCAGGGCCGCTGCGTCCGCATCGACTGCTCCCGGGAGGAAACCTTCGTCTCCAACCGGGTGCGCCATGCCATCCGGTTCCACATTGTGTCCTGGCTCCGGCCGGACGGCACCTTTGCCGCCCGAAAGGTGGAGCTGTTCTCCAACCAGGGGGCCTACGCCTCCCACGGACACAGCATCGTGGCCAAGGCCATGGGCTCCTTCCCCCAGCACTATCCCTGCGACAACATGGAGTGCGACGCCTGGACCGTGTTCACCAACCGGCCCGCCGCCGGGGCCATGCGGGGCTATGGCATGCCCCAGGCCTCCTTTGCCGACGAGGCCAACGTGGAGGACTGCGCCAAGGCCGTGGGCATGGACCCTCTGGCCTTCCGGATGCAGAACGTCATGCCCCAGGGGTACGAGGACGGCTTCTCCCACAACGTCAACTATGACGATTCCTTCCGCCAGTGTCTGGAGGCAGGCAAGAAGTACATCGACTACGACAAGAAGCTGGCAGAATTTGCCAAGGACACCGGCCCCATCCGCCGGGGCATCGGTATGGCCACCTTCTGGTACAACACCGCCGTGTATCCCATCTCCCTGGAGACCTCCTCCAACCGGATGCAGCTGAATCTGGACGGCAGCGTCACCATGCAGTGCGGCGAGACGGAGATCGGCCAGGGGGCCGACACCGTCTATGCCCAGATGGCCGCCGATGTGGTGGGCCTGGGGGACTATCGCAGGGTCCATGTGGTGTCCTGCCAGGACACGGACATCACCCCCACGGGCCTGGGCGCCTACGCCTCCCGCCAGACGTATGTGGCGGGCTTCTCCATCCGCCAGACGGGCCTGCTGCTGAAGGAGAAGATCCTGGACTACGCCGCCAAGCTCACCCGCCAGGCGGTGTACAACATGGACATCGCGGACGGCAATATCGTCCGCACCACCGATGGTAAGGTTCTCATGAGCCTGTCGGAGCTGGCCATGCACGCCCAGTATAACCCCAACGACTCCCAGCATATCACCGCCGAGAGCACCTACACCATCCGCAACAACGCCTATTCCTTCGGCTGCACCTTCGCCGAGGTGGAGGTGGATATCCCCATGTGCAAGGTGACGCTGAAGGACATCATCAATGTCCACGACTGCGGCAGGCTGGTGAATCCGGCCCTGGCGGAGGCCCAGGTCCACGGCGGTATGTCCATGGCCATCGGCTACGGTCTGTCCGAGCAGCTGCTGTTCGACGAAAAGACCGGCAAGCCCCTGAACAACAACCTGCTGGACTATAAGCTCTCCACCATCATGGACCACCCCCATCTGGAGGCGCAGTTCGTGGAAAATGCCGAGCCCACCAGCGCCTTCGGCACCAAGGCCCTGGGTGAGCCCCCGGCCTGCTCCGGCGCTCCCGCCATTCGCAACGCCATCTACAACGCCACCGGCGTGGCCATCGACCAGGATCCCATCACCCCCCACGTCCTTTTCCGGCGCTTCACGGAAGAGGGCCTGATCCGGGACTAAGGAGGAAATACCGCTATGTATGATATGTCAGCGCTCTACCAGGCCCAAAGCGTCCAGGACGCCATCCGCCTGCGGCTGGAGCACCCCGAGGCCCAGATCATCGCCGGAGGCACCGACGTGCTGGTGCAGATGCGGGAGGGCAAGCGGGCCGGAAAGGCCCTCATCAGCATCCAGGGATGCCGCGAAATGCGGGGTGTGTCCCTGGATGAGGAGGAGAATCTCCGCATTGGCAGTCTCACCACCTTCAGCCACATCACCGCCGATCCCCTGATCCAGCTGTATATCAACGTCCTGGGCGAGGCCGTGGACATGGTGGGCGGCCCCCAGATCCGCAACGCCGGAACCATCGGCGGCAACACCTGCAACGGCGTCACCTCCGCCGACTCCGCCTCCACCCTCCACGCCTGGGAGGCCATCGTGGAGATCACCGGCAAAAACGGCGTCCGCCGGGTGCCTATCAAGGATTTCTATCTCAAGGCCGGCACCGTGGACCTGCGGGCGGAGGAGGGCGAGATCCAGACCGCCATTCTCATCCCCAAGGCGTCCTACGACCGGACCTTCGGTCACTATATCAAGTATGCCATGCGCAACGCCATGGACATTGCCACCCTGGGCACCTCCGTCAACGCCCGGCTGAGCCCGGACAAAAAAACCTTTGAGCGGGTGCGCATCGCCTTCGGCGTGGCAGGCCCCGTGCCTCTGCGGGCGCTGAACGCCGAGGCCTTCATCAACGGCAGGGAAGTCACCCTGGAGAACATCCAGCAGTTCGGCCGCACGGTGCTGGAGGATATCCACCCCCGTGATTCCTGGCGGGCCAGCAGGGCCTTCCGGTCCCACATCGCCGTGGAAAGCGCCAAGCGGTGCCTGATGGAGTCCGTGAAGCTGGCAGGAGGTGAGCTGTAATGGCAAAGAATCAGTATCAGCTGGTGACGTTCTTCCTCAACGGCAAGGAAGTGGAGAAAATGGTGGACGTCCGGGCATCCCTGACGGATATGCTCCGCGACGACTTCTCCATGACCTCCGTGAAAAAGGGCTGCGAGGTGGGCGAATGCGGCGCCTGCAACGTCCTCATCGACGGCGAGTGCTACAACTCCTGCCTGTACCTGGCCGTGTGGGCCGAGGGCAAGCACATCACCACCCTGGAGGGGCTTATGGGCCCCAACGGCGAGCTGTCCGACATCCAGCAGGCCTTTATGGAGGAGACGGCCATTCAGTGCGGCTTCTGCACCCCGGGCTTTATCATGACGGCGGTGGAGATCCTGGACCGGGGCGTGTACTACACCGATGACCAGCTGCGCAAGCTGCTGTCCGGCCATCTGTGCCGCTGCACCGGGTATGAGAACATCTTCAAGGCCGTGAAAAAGACCATGCTGCGCCGTCTGGGCCGCTTAGACGACCCCTTCCTGAATACCTGAACCTTCGCTGCCCCCGGCGCGATGCGCCGGGGGCAATTTTTCGACACCTCGTATTGACATTCGCCGGGGGATTTGCTATACTGAATGAAAATTAGTTTGGTGTGCTGAATTTTTTTTGGCCACCGTTATCCTTAATTGGGAATATCGACAGGGAGGAGACTGTCGAGAAACCCGGAAATCTTCCGCCATCGGAAAGGAAGATAGTTACGAAAGAAACCCATCAGGGGTGTCTTTCGTTTGCAATCACAGGTTTTTCAGAACTTTTTAAGTTCTGAAAAACCGCACGCAGCTTGTCAAAAAAAGACTTTTTTGACAAGCTGAGGGAGGACGCCATGATCTTCTATACCGCCGACCTGCATTTTCACTATGAACCCTTTCTGCCCTCCCGGCCCTTCGACACCATGGAGAACATGGACCGCCAGCTCATCCACCGGTGGAACGAGGCCGTTTCGGAGGAGGACACCGTGTATGTGGTGGGGGACGTGGGCTATAACCGGGGCCTGGTGCCCGGGGACGCCCTGTCCCGGCTCCGGGGCCATAAGCACCTGATCCGGGGCAACCACGACACCGGCTTTGAAAACGCCGGGGAGCTGTACCGCTATTTTGAAACCGTCACCGACTTCAACGAGATCGACGACGGCGACACGCACATTATCCTCTGCCACTATCCCATTCTGTACCGCAAGCGGGGCTATATGATCCACGGCCACCTGCACCAGGCCCGTGGCCCGGAATACGGCATCCTGCGCCAGCTGCCCCGGATGCTCAACGCCGGGGTGGACGTGAATTTCTACCGCCCTGTGACCCTTCCCCAGCTCATTGAGAACAACCGCGCCTTTTACAGTGGGGCGCACGATGCCCTGATCCCCCCGCCCCCGCCGCCCCGGCGGCGGGGAGGCGATGGCTGGCTGCCGGGCCGGCCGGATTTCCGACCCCTTCCGTCCCGGCCTGATTCTGATAAGGAGTGACCTATGAAACAGCGTATTCTCGCCCTATTCCTGGCCCTGTGCCTGTGTCTGCCCCTGGCGGCCTGCGGCAAAAAGCAGGGCTACGACCCCCTGGAGGGGGTGAAGACCCGGGTCGTCACCGACTCCGCCGGACGGCAGGTGGAGATCCCCGCCGATATCCAGCGGGTGGCTCCCAGCGGCTCCACGGCCCAGATGATCCTCATGCCCATTGCCTATGACCTGCTGGCGGGGCTTTCCAGCAGTCCCAGCACGGCCCAGATGCCCTATTTCCCGGAGGAGGTCCGGTATCTGCCCACCTTCGGCCAGTTTTACGGCAGCAAGGCCAACCTGAATATGGAGTCTCTCATCGACGCCCGGCCCCAGATCATCATCGACCTGGGCGACGCCAAGGACACCATCGCCGACGATATGGACCGCATCCAGAAGCAGACCGGCATCCCCACGGTGTTCATCGAGGCGGACCTGGACGATATGGCCGCCGCCTATCGGATGCTGGGGGATATCCTGAACCGGGCCGGCACGGCGGAGCCTCTGGCCCAATTCATTGAGAAAAGCGTGGCCATGGCCCAGGAAAATTCTGCAAAAATTCCGGAGAGCCAGCGGCTTTCCGTGCTGTTCGGCACCGGCTCCACGGGCCTTGCCTGCAACGCCGCCGGGTCCGTCCAGGCGGACGTCATCGACCTGGTGGGGGCCGTCAACGCCATCATCCCGGAGGAGGTCAGCAACCGGGGCGGCGGCACCACCGTCAGCCTGGAGGAGGTATACGCCGTCCAGCCGGACGTGATCCTCCTGTCCACCGGCGGCCCCTACGACACCCTGACCCAGGGGGAGTGGGCGGGCCTCACCGCCGTTCAGAACGGGCGGTATTACGAGATTCCCGGCCTGCCCTATGACTGGATGAGCTCCCCGCCGTCTGTGAACCGGGTGCTGGGCATCTGGTGGCTGGGGAACCTGCTGTATCCGGAGCTGTACGACTATGACATGGTGCAGGTGGCCCAGGAGTATTACCGGCTGTTCTGGCACTATGACCTGACGGAGGAGGAGGCGCGGCAGATGCTCAGCCGCTCCACCCTGAAATGAGGAACGCTATGAGGAAAATCTGCCGCGCCCTGGTTCTGTGTATGCTGCTGCTGGCGGCCTTTGACACCACCATCGCCGGACTGATCGCCGCGGCGGATAAGGACCACGCCGTGACCGGCACCTATTACATCGTCCGGGACAGCCGGAGCAGCGGGGGCAGCAGATGACCGCGGCGGATAAGCGCTATGCCCGGCGGTTCGCGGTGCTGGGGGCTGTTTTCCTGGCGGTGCTGCTGGGGTCGCTGCTATTAGGACGGTATGCCCTGTCCCCGGGGCAGCTGCTGCATATGCTGTGGACAAAGGTCACCGGCGGCGCGGCGGACTGGCCCCTCAGCGACGATAAGGTGGTGTTCGCCGTGCGGCTGCCCCGGGTGGCGGCGGCTGCCCTGGTGGGAGCGGCGCTGGCGGTGTCCGGCGCGGCGTATCAGGGGATGTTCCGCAACCCCATGGTGTCGCCGGACATTCTGGGGGCCTCCACCGGCGCAGGCTTCGGCGCGGCGGTGGCCATCCTGCTGGGGGCGGGCTATTTCGGCATTTCCGCCGCCGCCTTCTGCTGCGGTCTGCTGGCCGTGGCGGCGGCGTGGCTGGTGAGCCGCCTGTCCAGAACAAACCAGACGGTGGCCCTGATTTTAGCGGGCATGATGATCTCGTCCCTGTTTTCGGCGGGGACGTCCTTTGTGAAGCTGGTGGCGGATACCCAGCAGCAGCTGCCCGCCATCACCTATTGGCTGATGGGGTCCCTGTCCTCCATCAAGGACAAGGACGTGCTGTTTCTGTCCATTCCGGTGACCCTGGGGATGGTGCCGCTGCTGGCTCTCCGGTGGCGGATGAACCTGCTGACCCTGGGGGAGGAGGAGGCCCAGTCCATGGGCGTGAACACCCGGCGGCTGCGGGGCACGGTGATCGTGTGCGCCACGCTGCTGACCTCCGCCAGTGTGGCGGTGTCCGGCATGATCGGCTGGGTGGGCCTGGTGATCCCCCATTTCTGCCGGATGCTGTTCGGCTATGACTACCGGCGGCTGATCCCCGCCGGGGCCCTGTTCGGGGCGTCGTTCCTGCTGATCGTGGACGACATTGCAAGACTTGTGACCACCGGCGAGCTGCCTCTGGGCATTCTGACGGCCTTTGTGGGGGCACCGCTGTTTGTGTATCTGATCGTGACGGGAGGTGGCCGCCGTGTCCATTGACGTGAAGGACCTGTCCTTTGCCTACGGGAAGCAGCAGGTGCTGCGGCAGGTGAGCTTCCGGACCAGGCCCGGGCAGCTGGTGGCGGTGCTGGGCCCCAACGGGGCGGGAAAGAGTACCCTGTTCCGGTGCATCCTGGGCTTTCTGCCCCGGTACCGGGGGGAGATCGCCCTGTGCGGACACGATCTGCGCTCCCTGGACCGCCGCAGCCTGGCCCGGCTGGCGGCGTATATCCCCCAGTCCAGCGCCCCGGTGTATAACTACACCGTCCGGGACACGGTGCTGATGGGAGCGGACCCCTTCCACGCGCCGGGGCCGTCCCAGCAGGAGACGGCGGACCGGGCCCTGGAGACCCTGGGTATCCGGGACCTGGCGGACCGGGGCATCAATGAGATTTCCGGCGGCGAGCGGCAGCTGGCCCTGATCGCCCGGGCCATGGCCCAGCAGGCGAAAATTCTGCTGATGGACGAGCCCACCGCCAGCCTGGATTACGGCAACCAGTTCCGCCTGCTGCGGCAGGTGCGTCAGCTGGCCGACAGCGGGTACACGGTGCTGCTGTCCACCCACAACCCCGAGCACGCCTTCCGGTTTGCCACGGATGTTCTGGTGCTGCGGGAGGGCGGCGTGCGGGTCTTCGGCCCGGCGGCGGAGACCCTGACGGAGGAGCTGCTGCGGGAGATTTACCGCATTCCCCTGACGGTGGCGGACATCCCCGTCCCCGGCGGCAGCGTGAAGGGCTGCGTATACGACGCGTGACCGGGCGGTGGCTTTTGGGCGGACAGAGTCGTCCGCCCCTACGGATTGTGCACCGACAGAACCGCCTGTAGGGGCCGGGTTCTACCCGGCCCAAGGTACGGGCATAGCGGGCGGGGTAGAGCCCACGCCCCTACGGAGTGTATACCGGCAGAATATCCTGTAGGGCAGGGCCCGCGTGCCCTGCCGCATATACCGTCGCACCCAATGGCGGGGCTATGCCCCGCTTTTGCGGGGATGCGTTATCCTCAATCGAGGTGCACGAAGGACGGAAATCCGGGTTTATCAACGTATAAAATCCGGATGAAGGCTTTTATTAATCACAAGAAGAAAGGAAGATTCCCCATGAAGCAACTCTCCAAGCGCGTTTCGGCGGCCTTGCTGGCGGTTCTGACGGTGCTGAGTCTGCTTCCGCAGACGGTACTGGCCCTGGACCCCGGCCAGCGGCAGGCGGAACGCCGGGAGGGCTATGACGTGGCCACCGTCCACTATACGGACGCAAACGGCGATGAACAGGCCATTCCCTTCACGGAGACCGGCTCCGGCTATGTGTACACCCTGCCCCAGGGCGTCACCGAGGACAAGGTCACCGTGGAATACTTCTCCACCACCCGTTGGGACGGGGCGGTGGACATCTCCTGGTACAACGACACGGACCGGGAGTTCACCCTGACCAATCCCGCCCAGCTGGCGGGCCTGGCGGCCCTGGTGGCCGGTCAGACCTCGGCGGAGACCTCCCGCTGGCGCATTAAGGGCGGCATCGTGGGCGTGCTGAACAACAGCAAGTCCTCCGTGGTGGACTGCTATAACGTGGCCACCGTCTCCGGCGGTCACAGCACCTATGCCAACGGCGGCACCGGCGTCGTGGGTCAGTTCGGCGATGGCAGCATCGCAAACAGCTATAACTATGGCAATGTGACCCTGGGCGAGGGCCTAGTGTGCAATAATCTGGGCGGCGTCATCGGCCGAGATATGAAGAGAAGCGGCTCCCAGGTGGAGAACGTCTACTGCCTGGACAGCAGCTGCGCCAATGCCTCCACCAGCGGGGCGGATGAGCGCGTCAGCGCCGTCAGCGCGGCCAGCTGCTGGCCCGGGGTCAGGTGATCCCCGCCAAGGGCCACGACTATCAGGACGGCAAGTGCGCCGTCTGCGGCGCGGAGGACCCGGACTATCAGCCCGAGCAGCCCACTCAGCCCGAAAATCCCGGCGTCAAGACCGGCGACGAGAGCTATGTGGTTCTGTGGAGCGCGGTTTTGCTGCTGGGCGGCGCAGCGTTGGTGCTGCTGCCCCGGAAAAAGCGGAGCTGACACAGGGCGAAAATAGGATAAGCTCAAAAAATGGCGTGTGCTGCGGCGCACGCCATTTTTCGCGGGGCGGCTTTCCGGCGGGGTGGAAATCCGCGAAAAAGTGTGATATACTGGGAAAAATCAGCAGCCCCCTGCCGCGGTATGTCATGGCCGGGGGATATAAGGAGATCACCATGGAACACAGATTTTTACGGACGGAAATGGTCCTGGGGGACCGGGCACTGGAGAAGCTCACCCGCTGTCATGTGGCGGTGTTCGGCCTGGGCGGCGTGGGCAGCTATGCCGCCGAGATACTGGCCCGATCCGGGGTGGGGGAGCTGACCCTGGTGGATCAGGACACCTTGAGCCTCACCAACATCAACCGCCAGATGTACGCCCTGTCCTCCACCGTGGGGGAGTATAAGGCGGAGGCGGCAGCCCGGCGGTGCCGGGACATCAACCCGGACATCCGGGTCCACCCCCTGTGCGCTACCTATGACGCCGCCCACCGGGAGGACTTTTTCGCCGGGAAATTCGACTATATCGCCGACTGCATCGACCTGGTGACCTGCAAGCTGGACCTGATCCAGCAGGCGGGGGAGAGGGGCATCCCCATCATCTCCGCCCTGGGCACCGGCAACAAGCTGGACCCCAGCCTTTTGCAGATAACGGACATTTCCAGGACCTCTGTCTGCCCTCTGGCCCGGGTCATGCGCCGGGAGCTGCGGGACCGGGGCATCCGGCATCTGCAGGTGGTGTACAGTCCGGAGCCTGCCGCCGAGACCCGGCAGCTGGAGGCCCCCTCCCCCGGGCGGCGCAGCGTTCCGGCCAGCGTGCCCTGGGTACCCTCCACGGCGGGGATCCTGATGGCCTCCGCCATCGTCCGGAACCTGATAGCGAATGAGAGTGAATAATATGGATATCATACAGGAAATCAAAAACTTTGTCCCGCTTTGTCCCCAGGAACAGCGGGACAAGGCCGGGATACTGCGGTTTTTGGCGGGAAATCCAGACGCATTTGAACGGGAAAATCTCACCGCCCACATGACCGCCTCCGCCTGGGTTTTAAGCCCGGACCGGCGGCAGGTGGTGATGGTGTATCACAACCTCTATCACTCCTGGTCCTGGACCGGCGGACACGCCGACGGGGACCGGGACCTGCTGGCGGTGGCCATGCGGGAGGTGACGGAGGAGACGGGGCTGCAGCGGCTGGAGCTGCTGCATCCGGGGATCTTCTCCCTGGAGTGCCTGACCGTGGACGGCCACGAGAAGCGGGGGCAGTATGTCCCCAGCCACATTCACATGAACGTCACCTATCTGCTGGGGGCCATGGACCACGAGCTGCGGCAGAAGCCCGATGAAAACAGCGGCGTTGCCTGGTTCACGCCGGAGGAGGCCCTGAAGGCCTCCACGGAGCCGTGGATGGTCCAGCGGGTATACAGCAAGCTAACCCAGCGGGCCGCGGCCTATATGGCCCGGTAAGGAGGCATTTTTCATGGCAAAACGAAAGCCGGACACCGGCGCGATCTATATTTCCCCAAGACTCCGGGCCAGCCTGGAGCCGGTGGGCCGCTGCGCCCTGACGGTGGTAACGGCTCCCATGGGCTACGGCAAGACCACGGCGGTGAACTGGTTCCTGGGGACCCAGCCCCCGGGCTGCGCCATCCGCATCAGCATCTATTCCGACAGCCTGCCCGCCCTGTGGCAAAGCGGCCGCCGGGCCTTCCGGGATGCGGGACTGACGGCGCTGGAGGGCTTCGAGTGCCCCGGGGACCCGGCCTCCGCCGGTCTGCTGGCCGACACCCTGTGCCGGGAGCTGCGGCGGCAGGAGCCATGGTATGTGTTTCTGGACGACCTGCACCTGATGCCGGACCGGCGGGTGGCCCGCTTCTTGTGCGAATTGGCGGCAAGACTGCCGGATAATGTGCATCTGATCGCCGCCAGCCGGGACAAGGCCCTGTCCGGGGACCAGGTGCTGCGGCTGGGCGGGCGTCTGCACCGCATCGGGGCCGGGCAGCTGCGGCTGGAGGGCGATGAGCTGGCGGCCTATGCCCACCGGTTCGGCGCGGCCCTGGACCGGGAGCAGCTGGCGGAGCTGCAGCAGGCCACCGAGGGGTGGATGGCCGCCGTGTATCTGCATTTGCAGGCTCTGGCGGACCGGGGGACCGCCCCGGCGGAGACGGCGGACATCTATGATATGTTCACCGCCGCCATGCTGCGGCCTCTGCCGCCCCGGCGGCAGAAGTTCCTGGCGGTGATGGGCCTGGCGGACGAGTTCACCGGGGAGATGGCCCAGTTTATCACGAAGGAACCGGACACGGCGGAGATTTTGTCCGATCTGACGGCCAAAAACGCCTTTGTCACCCGCCTGCCCGGCGGGGGATACCGGTTCCACCACATGATGAAAGCCTGCGCCCAGCGGGACTTCGATGCCCTGCCGCCGCAGGAGCAGGCGACGTATCAGGCCCGGTACGGCCACTGGTACGCGGAAAACGGACAATATTTGCAGGCCCTGGCGGCCTATAGTAAGGCAGGCCGGTGGGACGACGCCCTGGAGGTGGTGCAGCAGGACGCGGGCATTCTGCTGGCGGCCCTGCGGCCCCAGCAGGTGCTGGAGCTGCTGGACCGCTGCGGCGACCAGGTGCTGATGGAGCACCCCACGGCCCTGCTGGTGCTGATGCGGCGGATGTTCACCTGGGGGCAGATCCCCCGGATGCAGCAGCTGAAGGCGCTGCTGCTGGAATCCGTCCGGAATCACCCGGACATGACGCCCCGGCAGCGGGGCAATCTGCTGGGAGAGTGCGACCTGATCGAGAGCTTCCTGCATTACAACGACATCACGGAGATGAGCCGCCTGCACCGCAGCGCCAGCCGCCAGATGACCGACCAGGCCGTCAGCATCCAGAGCCGCGGCAGCTGGACCTTCGGGTCGCCGTCGGTGCTGATGATGTTCCACCGAACCCCGGGGCAGCTTTCCCGGGAGCTGGCGGAGATGGACGACTGCATGCCCCACTATTACAAGATCACCGGCGGCCACGGCATGGGCGCCCAGCGGATCATGGAGGGCGAGGCGGCCCTGGCCCAGGGGCGCCTCAACGACGCGGCCATTGCTCTGGAGCGGGCCCGGGCGGCCATCAGCGGCAGCGGACAGGAGAATATGGCCCTGTGCTGCGACTTTCTGGAGATGCGGCTGCACATGGCCGCCGGGGAGGCGGTGGGGGTGGACCTGCGCCGCCGCCGGCAGCTGTTGCAGCAGCACAATGCCATGTGGCTGCATATTTTCGACAGCACCGCCGCCTATTGTCAGGCGGTGCTGGGCCGGGCGGACGATATTCCGGAGCTGTTCCGAGAGCATCGGCTGGATACCGTGAATTTCCTGGGGCCGTGCCTGCCTATGATGCAGATGATCGAAAATCAGGTGTATCTGGCCCAGGGAGCCTATGCCCGGGTCATCGGCGGCAGCGAGGGGCTGCTGGCCCTGTGCCGGGGGATGCACTATGCCCTGGTGGAGCTCTATGTGCTGACGCAGACTGCCGCAGCCTATGAACGGCTGGGCAAACGCCGGGAGGCTGCGGCTCTGGTCCGGCAGGCGGCGGATATGGCCTGGCCCGACGGGCTGGTGCTGCCCTTTGCCGCCTGCTACCGGTACCTGCGGGAGCTGCTGCCGGAGTATGGGACTCTGGGCCGGGAGGCGGCGGAGCTGAGCCGGGTGCTGGAGCAGGGGACCCAGCAGGAGCAGCGGCCGGCGGCCTTTGCCCCCCTGACGGAGCGGGAGTGGGCCGTGGCCCAGCGGATGGCCCGGCGGCTCAGCAACCGGGAGATCGCGGGCCAGCTGTTTTTGACCGAGGGCACCGTGAAGCAGTACATCAACCAGATCTATTCCAAGCTGCACCTGACCGGCGACGCCCGCACCAAGCGCCGCCGCCTGGAGGAGCTGATGGGGGAGTAGGAATTTCAGGGGCGGACAGGCTTGTCCGCCCCTTCGGACCCTCTCAGTCGGCTGCGCCGACAGCTCTCCCAGAGGGAGAGCCAAGTTCATAGGGGCCGACGTCCCCGGCGGGCCGGGCAACGGCAGGCGGAGGCGGCGGGAAATGGTAGGGATGAAACACAATTTTCTCTTGCAAATGGGGAAAAATGTGGTATACTGTCAGCTGTCACATTTGTGTGAAAAGTATGAATTTGCGAGGTGGGCGCATGGCCGGAGGAAAGCACATTCTGGGCAAGCCGAAAAGTCACCGGATCTTTGGCACGGCCCGGGTGGGAGAGCGGGGACAGATCGTGATCCCCAAGGAGGCCCGGCAGTTTTACGACATACGGCCCGGGGACACGGTGCTGGTGCTGGGCAGCGGCGAAAGCGGCCTGGTGCTGTCCAAGCCCGAGGTGCTGGACCGGGTGGCCCGGCAGATTTTAGAAGATATGGGAAGGAATGAGGAGAAATGACGGATACCAATTCCATTTATAACCAGCTGGGCGTCAGCGATCAGGTGCTGCGCTTCGGCCAGGAGGTGTTGGAGGGGCTGACGGACCAGTTCCGGCACATTGACCAGGTGGCGGAGTTCAACCAGGCCAAGGTCATCGCCGCCATGCAGAAAAACCGGGTGAACGCCACCCATTTCAACCTCTCCACAGGCTACGGCTATGACGACGAGGGCCGGGACAACCTGGAGCGGGTATATGCCGACTGCTTCGGCGCCGAGGCGGCCCTGGTGCGGCCCCAGATTACCTGTGGCACCCATGCTCTGGCCCTGGCCCTGGGGGCCAACCTGCTGCCCGGGGACGAGCTGCTCAGCCCGGTGGGCGGACCCTATGACACCCTGGAGGAGGTCATCGGCATCCGGCCCTCCCCCTGCTCCCTGAAGGAGTACGGCGTTTCGTACCGGCAGGTGGATCTGCTGCCGGACGGCGGGTTCGACTATGACGGCATCCGGGCGGCCATCAACGAAAAGACCAGGCTCATCACCATCCAGCGCTCCAAGGGCTACGCCACCCGGCCATCCTATTCCGTGGAGGAGATCGGTCGGCTCATTGCCTTCTGCAAGGAGTGCAAGCCCGACGTGCTGTGCATGGTGGACAACTGCTACGGCGAGTTTGTGGAGACCCAGGAGCCCACCAACGTGGGGGCCGACATGGTGGTGGGCAGCCTTATCAAGAACCTGGGCGGCGGCCTGGCTCCCACCGGCGGCTATGTCTGCGGCAGGAAGGAGTGCATCGAGCGCTGCGCCTACCGGCTCAGTGCTCCGGGCCTGGGCCGGGAGGTAGGGGCCAATCTGGGGCTTCTGACCAGCTTTTACCAGGGGCTGTTCCTGGCGCCCACGGTGGTGTCCTCGGCGGTGCGGGGCGCGGTGTTTGCCGCCGGGTGCTATGAAAAGCTGGGCTTCCGGGTGGTGCCCGGCAGCGGCGAGATCCGCCGGGACATCATCCAGGCGGTGGAGCTGGGCAGCCGGGAGGCCATGGTGGCCTTCTGCAAGGGCATCCAGTCCGCCGCGCCGGTGGACAGCTATGTGACCCCGGAGCCCTGGGCCATGCCCGGGTATGAGTCGGAGGTCATCATGGCCGCCGGGGCCTTTGTGCAGGGGGCGTCCATCGAGCTGTCCGCCGATGGGCCCATCCGCCCGCCCTACGCGGTGTATTTCCAGGGGGGACTCACCTGGTTCCACGCCAAGCTGGGCATTCTCATGAGCATCCAGAAGCTGCTGGATGCAGGAATCATCGAAATGTAATTCTAAAATGTAATTGTAAAAGGAGAAAAAATCACATGTGGTTCTGGCTTTCTCTGATCGCTCTGCTGTGCTGGAGCGGATCGGACCTGTTTTCCAAAATCGGCTGCCAGTCGGAGACCGATAAATACAGCCACCTGAAAATGGTGACGGCGGTGGGCGTGGTCATGGGCCTGCACGCGGCGTATGAGGTCTTTATCGGCGGCACCCAGGTGACCTGGGACATCATCTGGACGTATCTGCCGGTGTCGCTGCTGTACATCTCGTCCATGGCCATGGGGTACATCGGCCTGCGGTATATCGAGCTGTCCATTTCCTCTCCCATCTGCAACTCCTCCGGTGCGCTGGTGGCGGTGCTGTGCCTGCTTACCGGCGGCATAGGCGAGCTGGTACCCGCCCAGCTGGTGGCCACGGCCCTGGTATGCGTGGGCGTGGTGGGCCTGGGCATAGTGGAGGCCCATGAGGACGAGGACCTGCGCCGGAGGCGGCAGGAGGCGGCCAACCGCCGCTATGCCAAGTCTGCCCTGGCTCTGCTGCTGCCCATTGCTTACTGCGTGCTGGACGCGGCGGGGACCTTTGCCGACTCCCGGGTGCTGGACAAGCTGTCCGGCGAGGCGATGGCGCAGGGGCTGTTCGCCACGGCGGATGAGTGCTCCGACTACGCCGCCAGCGCCGCCAACTGCGCCTATGAGCTGACCTTCCTGCTGGCGGGCATCGTGTGCTTTATCTATGTGGTGCTGATCCGGAAGCAGAAGCTCATCGCCCGGCAGGAGGCCCCCAAGTATGCCGGCGCGGCCTTCGAGACGGCGGGGCAGTTCGCCTATATCTTCGCCCTGTCCGACACGGCCCATGTGGCTATCTCCGCCCCCATCATCTCCGCCTACTGCGTGGCGTCGGTGGTGTGGAGCCGGATCTTCCTGAAGGAGAAGCTGTCCCTGAAGCACTATCTCATGATCGCCCTGGTGGTGGCGGGTATCGTCATCCTGGGCGTGTACGATGGATAAAACGAGTGGTGAAAAAGGACGATGTCCTTTTTCACCAAAAGAGCTTTCGCTCCGAACCGCGCGTCCCGCCGGGCATGAAACCCGGCGGGACACACTCTCTCCGCGCAAAGAGTTTTTTGCGACGTACACGCCGCCGCAAAAAACGGATTGAATTTGATTCACGGCCTGCGGGCCGTGAACTCTGCGAGGCCTTTGATACGATGATATGCCGCCCAAGAGCGGCATATTTTTTATCCGGGGCGGGCGGCGAAATTTTATTGAACCATTCGGCGTTTTTGCATTGACGGGTCCGGGGCGGCGCTGTATAATATGGTCAGAATATCATAAGGGACAGACGCATTTTTTATGGAGGAATACAAGGAGGAAAGCAGTATGATCAAGACCATTGACGGCATCATCGAGGCGGCCCGGGGCGGGGAGCCCGGGATCATCGCCGTGGCCGCCGCCCATGACCGGCCGGTGATCGAGGCGGTGGCGGAGGCCCGGCGGGAGGGCATTGCCGTTCCTGTGCTGGTGGGCCACGCGGACGAGATCGCCGCCATGCTCAGGGAGCTGGGGGAGGACCCCGCCGCCTATGAGATCATCCCCGGCGACACGGACACCGACTGCGCCGCCAAGGCCGTGGCTCTGTGCGCGGAGGGCCGGGCCAATTTCCTGATGAAGGGCATCCTGGGCACTGCCGACCTGATGCGGGCGGTGTTCAATAAGGAGCACGGGCTGCGCACCGGCCGGCTGACCACCCACTGCATGTTCTATGAGATCCCCGCCCTGGGGCGGATGATTATCCTCACCGACGGCGGCGTGAACACCTTCCCGGACCTGGAGAAAAAGGCGGACATTCTGGAAAACGCCGCCATGTGCTTCCAGGCCCTGGGCTATGAGACCATCCACGCCGCCTGCATCTGCGGCGCGGAGCAGGTGAATCCGAAAATCCAGTCCACCGTGGACGCCGATGCCCTGGCCCATATGACGGACCGCTGGGCCAAGTATCACATGAACGTCTGCGGGCCGGTGGCCCTGGACCTGGCTGTCAGCCCGGAGGCCTGCCGCCACAAGCACTACAGTGCCCCCGGCGCGGGCGTGGCGGACATCCTGCTGGTGCCCAACTATGAGGTGGGCAACGGCATCGGCAAGGCCGCCACCCTGTTCGGCGGGGCCAAGAACGCCGGGGTCATCCTGGGGGCTAAGGTGCCCATCGTGCTGGTGTCCCGGTCCGACAGCGCCTATTCCAAGCTGGCTTCCATCGCCGCCGGCAGCGTCCTGTCCCGGCGGATGCACCTGTCCTGACCAAACCACGTACATAGAGGAGAGTATGTTATGGTAAACCAGAAATTCTATCAGCTGGGCACCGCGCCCTCCGTGATCCGGGAGCTGTTTGCCTATGGCCTGGAGCAGGCGCAGGTGGTGGGGCCGGAGAACGTGTTCGACTATTCCCTAGGAAATCCCAGCATCCCTGCTCCGGCCAAGGTCAACCAGTCCATCCACGACATTCTCAACGACACCGATTCCATCAAGGTCCACGGGTACTCCATGGCCTGCGGCTTCGACGCGGCCCGGGAGGCCATTGCCGCCAACCTGAACCGCCGGTTCGGCATGGAGCTGAAGCCCGGGAACCTGTTTCTCACCTGCGGCGCGGCCCCGGGGCTGATTGCCGTCATCAAGGCGCTGCTGGCGGAGGAGGACTCCGAGATCATGGCGGTGGCGCCGTTTTTCCCGGAGTACCGGCCCTTTACCGAGTCCAACGGCGGTCATCTGGTGGTGGTGCCGGCAGACACCGATGCGTTCCAGATCGACCTGGACCAGGTGGAGCGCCGCCTGACCCCCCGTACCCAGGCCATCATCATCAACTCCCCCAATAACCCCTCCGGCGTGGTGTATACCCGGCAGACCTTAGAGGGCCTGGCCCGGCTGCTGGAGCGCAAGGGGGCGGAGTACGGCCACCCCATCTACATCATCGCCGACGAGCCGTACCGGGAACTGGTATACGGCGGCGTGGAGGTGCCCTTCATCCCCACGGTGTACCGCAATACCATCGTGTGCTACTCCTATTCCAAGTCCCTGTCCCTGCCCGGCGAGCGCATCGGCTATATCTGCGTGCCGGACTTTGTGGAGGACCACCAGGCGGTGTACAACGCCATCGCCGGGGCGGCCCGGTCCTGCGGCCATGTGTGCCCGCCCACGCTGATCCAGCTGACCATTGCCCGCTGCGCCGACGAGCTGCCGGACCTGGCGGCCTATGACGAGAACCGGCAGCTGCTGTACCGGGAGCTGACGGAGATGGGCTATCAGTGCGCCAAGCCAGACGGGGCCTTCTATCTGTTCGTCAAGGCCCCCGGCGGCGACGACGAGGCCTTCTGCGAAAAGGCCAAGCGGGAGCACAACCTGCTGGTGGTGCCCGGCACGGGCTTCGAGTGCCCGGGCTTCGTGCGGCTGAGCTACTGCGTGTCCAACGACATGATCCGTCGGAGCCTTCCGGCCTTCCGGGCCTTGATTCAGGCATACGAAAAGTAAAAAACAAGCAAAACAGCGGCCCGGACGCATGCGTCCGGGCCGCTGTTTTGCTTGTAGGGGAAGGTTACTTGACGATCTTGCGGGCCTCGATGTAGTAGCGCTTATCCTGGGCGTGGCCCATGGAGAAGGTCTTGCGGGGCAGCACGCCGTCGGCCATGACGGTCTTGAACAGCTGCTCCTTGCCCATGGCGGGCAGCAGGAAGCCCATGTTGCCGGGCTTGGAGCCCAGCTCACGGGTCACGTCGTCGCCGTGGATATAGTCCACCTCGCCGCCGTTGTCCTTGAGGTACTGGTCGATGACGCCCTGGAGGGTGCCCACGGCCAACTGGACCTTGGGATCGGGGACGGTGATGAAGTGGCTTTCGCCGTTCCAGACGAACTCGATGGTGTGGCCATTGCCCTGGCCCTCGTAGGCGTTGGGATAGGCGGCACGGAAGGCGTTCATGAACTTCTCGTGGTCCACGCCGAACAGCACCCGGTGGATGGGCTCAAACTGCAGGGCGTCGTCGTGGTTGTTCACCACCTCCACCAGGGCGAAGCGGGAGGGCAGGGCCAGGTACTCCTGGGGGGTCTTACCCTTCTTCTGCTCCTCGTAGCAGGCCTTGGCGGTGGCCAGGGAGTGGTTGCCGTCGCCCACGGCGAACAGCAGGGGAGCCACGCCGGAGACGCCGTACTTCTTCTGCATGGCCTGGTCGGTGGTGAGGCCCTCCAGGGCGTCGGCCACGGCGTTTACCTGGCGATCAGTGAGCTTATAGCCGCGGATGTGGCCGCCGTTCTGCATCAGGTCGAAGTCGTACAGCTTGTCCATCTCGCCGGAGGCGGCGGTCAGAGGCTCGATGACGGTCTTTTCGGGGTCGTCGATCAGCAGCATCACATGGGGCAGCTCGATGGGGGCGTTGCGGCGCACCCGGGCCCGGGGCGGGATGCGGTCCAGCACGGTGCCCTCGGTGGCGCGGATCAGGGCGCCGGAGCCGGGGGTGAAGTCGTAGGCGTCCAGGTCCACCATGCCGATGAGGCCGTGACGGATGCGGCCATCGGACTGCTGGCGCTCGATATACACCAGGGACTCGGGCAGCACCTGGAACACGCCGCCGGCCAGGTACTTATCCATGGAGGCATTGATGTCGGCGATGTACTCGTCCACATTGGGGGCCTTCAGGTTGGCCTCCGGCAGAATCAGACGCAGGGTGGACGGGGCGTCGCCCACGGTCTGCTCCACGGCCTGCCAGTATTCCGGCTCGGACGTGAACTGGTCGCAGGCCACCACGGCCCACTTGCGCATGTCCTGATCCTTGGGCAGCAGGATGTCAGCCGGGTAGAAGCCCAGCTTCTCGAATTTCTTGTTCATGAAAAAACTCCTCCTCTTTTGTTCCGAAAGGTTCGGTAGGTTTCGCTCATATGCCCTATTATACATATTCCCGCCCCGGATTGCAATCCGAAACGGCAGAAATTAGAAAAATCTTCAGCCTGGCAAAAATTTTTTGTATATCCCGGCCCGGGGCGGGCATGATAAGGCATATATTCCGGGAAAAAGGGAGGGAGTCTCTTTGAAGATCATAGACCGCATTGCGCTGATCCTGGTGATCGTGGGCGCGCTGAACTGGGGAAGCGTGGGCTTTTTCGCCTTCGACTGCGTGGCGTGGCTGTTCGGCGGCCAGCTGGCGGCCGTGAGCCGGGTCATCTATGCCCTGGTGGGGCTGGCGGGCCTGTGGTGCATCACGCTGCTGTTCCGGGAGCGGGACGGCGAGGAATAAAAACAGCAAAAGCCCCCGGCCCCGGCCGGGGGCTTTTGCTGTCATACGCCGGGACGAGCCTGCATACATTGGAGCATCACACAAGAAGGAGCGTGGAACATGGACGAGAGCTATGCCATCCGGCGCTATGAACAGGCGGCGGCGCTGCTGCCGCTGCGGTGGCAGCAGCAGGCCCGGCAGCTGCCGCCCCGGCAGATGGCCCGGGCGGAGGAGCTGCGCCTGCGGGCGGGAGGCCCCATGACGGTGCTGCTGCCGGAGGGGGAAGTGGTCCCGGGCCACAGCGATCTGCCGCCCACCGTGACCCAGACGGACCTGGAGCAGCTGTGCGACGCGGTGACGGATTATTCCCGGTATGCCGCCGGGGAGACCCTGAGCCGGGGCTATCTCACCGCCCGGGGCGGCTTCCGGGTGGGCGTGTGCGGCACGGCGGTGGTGCGGGAGGGCGACAGCCGCAACCTGCGCGACCTGTCCTCTATCTGCATTCGCATTGGCCGGGAGCAGGAGGGCGTATCCGCTCCGGTGCTGCCGCAGCTGTGGGAGGATGGCCGGTTCCGCTCCACAGTGATTTTA
>OLWZ01000310.1_pt1 | contig 31587 bp, 21 predicted proteins | sample 1674011 | NCBI WGS metagenome assembly OLWZ01 (sample SAMEA103958137, study PRJEB25191) | human gut metagenome | biome: human-associated habitat [ENVO:00009003]; feature: intestine environment [ENVO:2100002]; material: feces | place: Germany | collected 2013/2015 | reverse complement strand
ACGCCCCGCATAGTCTGATTCCTGCCCGATTTGCTCCTTTAGGCTATTGATATAGGCACTCTGCTTACTGATTTCCTTTGAGAATTTCTCCACGTCTGGGAGCCATGCCGCAATCAGTTCCAGAGCCTTGTCACGCTTCTTCCCTGCATTAAAGGCGTTGATGTCGGACAGTGCAGACACAATTTCCTCATACTGTTTATCAAGCCTGCCGCCCAACTTATAGAGCCATGTGGGGACATGTTTCCGCTTCGTTTCCATTGAGGACTGACCTCTTTCAAGCTGATTCCACCGTGAGGACATCCGCTCATGGTAGGCGGTCTGCCATTCGGACAGGCTCTTTTGATTGCCTAAAATTGTTTTGGCAGACAGCTTATTGTCTGGTGTAATCGGCACAAAACAGAGGTGCATATGCGGCGTTCTCTCGTCCATGTGGACGACTGCGGAGAGGATATTTTTCTCCCCGACACGCTCTGAAATGAAATCCAGAGCCATCGTAAAATACGCTTTCTGTTCTTTGGGCGGCAGGCTGTTCATAAATTCTGGCGAAGCCGTGATAAGCGTTTCCACCATCATCACGCTATCTTTCCTCGTCCTGCACCCTGCTTCGGCTACCATGCGGTTAATCTCTTTCTTGTAGGTGTACCTCGGCGGATTCACAAGATGGTAGTTATCTTTCGAGCGTTCCATATCTATATCTGGATTGCTTTTATAGGCTTCTTTTTTACGCTCGTTGTGGCGTTCGCAAGCCGCAACGCCGCCCGCTTTGCGTTTCTGGAAACGCAGGATTGCATAGGGCATAATTCATCATCTTCCTTTCTTCGGCGGGTAAACTGCCCTTTGGGTGACAGCGGTGACGGCGGTGACAGCAGTTTTGGGATACCCCCTACCGACTGCCTCAACTGTCACCCTTATTCCCTGCATGACGGTCATGTCGATGATGACGGTGTTTTTGGAATACCCCCTCGCAAGAGCCGTCACCGTCATGCTGCCATTCTTTTATCCGAAGCGTGGAGCGTAGGATAAGCAGGGCGTAAGACCTGCCATAAGGGAGTCCAGAGGGAACGTCTGGCACACGACTTTGCAGGGCAAAGTGTAGTGTGTTACACCCTGTAAACGCAGTCGGAAAAATCGGAAGGATTTTTCTGACCGCAGGGGTGGTTTTACACGCCGAAAAGGGCGGGTAAATCCTACGCCTGCACTTTGCGTTTACGGGGTGTTCTCCCGCAGGGATGACAGCGGCAGGGTATCCTAAAATCACTGTCACCGCCGTCACCGCTGTCACCCGCAGGGCAGAGTCGCCAGCTTTACACGGCTTTAAGCGTCAATGACAGTAACAGGGGGTATCCCAATATCGCTGTCACCACCGTCACCGCTGTCACCCGCCCGCTTTGCAAGCGAAATCTGCCTGCCGTGTTTTTTGCGGCTGTACTGATAAACGATATGGTTCTCATTTAAAAATGTGGTGCGGTATTCATTGAGCCATTTCGTAATCACCGTGGGTATGGTTTCCGTTTCCCTCATAGCGGCTAACAGCTCCGTTGCCGTGCCTGCCCATTCTTCCTTATCCCTCATAAAATCCACCAACCGAAAAAGGACGTCTGGTATCGTTTCTTTCGCAAGCTGCTCCTGCGTTTTTCTCTCCACAAGTTCCCAACTGCAATCACGGAAACGCAGCGTGTATTCCTGATAGGGCGTGTCCCTGCCCGTCACATACAGCTTGGCGGTGTCGGATGCCCGTTTCTCCTTTTCCAGAACAAAGGTAGCGTCCGCACTCCCCGTTAAGCCTGTCGTCCCAGACACCTTGTTGAACACATCGCTGTCATTCTGCTTTCGGATGTGGTGTACGACAATGACCGCCAGAGAGTGCCTGTCGGCAAAGTCTTTGATGAGGGAGATGTCCCCATAGTCGCTTGCATAGGCATTGTCTTTTGAAGCTGTACGGACTTTCTGCAAGGTATCAATGACAATGAGCCTGCTGTCTGGGTAATCTTTCAGATAATCTTCAAGCTGCACGATAAGACCGTCTGACAGCTTGCAGCTTGCCACGGCAAAGTGAAGCCGCCTGCTCGCTTCGTTCGTCAATCGGAACAGCCTGTCCTGTATACGGCAGAACGTGTCCTCAAGGCAGAGGTAAAGCACATCGCCCTCCATTGTCGGCATATCCCATAAAGGGATTCCCTGCGACACGCATAAGCATAGCTTCAGCATGAGCCAGCTTTTGCCTATCTTCTGTGAGCCGCAGAACAGCGACAAGCCTGTGGGGATAAGGCTGTCCACCACAAAGGACGGCTTCTCAAGCGGTTCATAAAGGAGCGTTTCGGCGTTGACTGTCTGTAACTTCTGCATGGCTTTCCTCCTTTCGGGCGGTGTCTTTGTTTTCGTTGCACATAGGCGTTGACCTCCTTAAAAATAGATTTACTCCCACGGAAAAAAGTGAGAGTATGTAATGCCGCCAATCCCACACAAATAAAAAACAGATTTCTTTTTCGGGCGGTGTCGGTCACGGTTGGAGATACTTCCTCATTTCCGCCTTTACTTTCTCCTTTGCAATCGCAACAGATTTCTGTATTGCCGAAGCGGTGCAATGCTCCATAGCGGCGATTTGGTAAAAATTGAACTCATACTCGTAGTAGAGCAGGAAACGCCGCCTTTGTATCTCTGGCAGTCCGTCAACCGCCTTACAGAGCAGTTCTGCCCGTTCTGCCTCAATCATTTGTTCCTCTATGCTCTTAGGCAGCTTCAACGCCCGCCTGTTCAGCGTTTCGTCCCATACTTCCGAAAACTCCCTGTGCCGCTCGTCCCATTGGAGGAGATTCCTGTTCCTGCGTTCCATCTGCCGAAACTCCATAAAGAACTGTTCCGACACTTCCAACTCGTGGGATTTGCCCTGCCCGTCCTTAAAGCTGATAAAATACCTTGTGCCGCTTTCCGTGGATTCCTCCCGAAGCGTGTACGCCTTAACTCTGTATGCCATCCCGCTTGCCTCCTGCAAAAAATAAGTGAGGGGATTTCCATCCCTCACCCAGTAGCCCGCAGGACGGCAGGCTGTTTTAGACGCTATAAAATTTTCGTAGCTTCTTCCGCAGATGGTCTAACCTCGCATAGATGGCACCAGTCGTCAAATGCACGAGCGGGGCAATCTCCTTTGTGGAATACCCCTGCATTTTCAGCAGGACGATTTTCAAGGTACGCCCGTCCACCGCGACTAATACTTGATAGAGATTTTCGCTCTCAATCTCGTCCAGTAACTCCGCAACCGTACCCACTTCCGTCTGCCGCTCCCTGTCTGCCATGTCCTCAAGGTATTCCGCAATGTCATTCGTCCATCGGTAAAACCGCCTGTTGGAATTGAAGTCTGCCCTGTCCGCAATGCGTATCTGCTCAATGGTCGCTTCATCAACGCCGCACTCACGCAGCAGCTTTTCCTCCGCTTCTTTCCAGATACGCCATTTCCTGTCCTCCCGTCCGTGGTTATATGCCATGCTTCTTTTCCTCCAATCAGAATTGATTGAGAGGGCAGAGAAAAACCCCCTCATTTTCCCAAAGGAAAAAACAAGGGGGCTGAACGCCTTAAATTTTAATTTTCTATTATCTTTCTTAGTTTTCTTAGGATTCTGGCTTTGCGTTTGTTCACAACGCTCTGGGTTATGCCGAACCTCGCCCCGACTTCACGCTCGGAAAGTCCGTCAAAAAAGATTGCCTGTATCAATTCCTGTTCACTATCCGACAGCAAAGGCAGGGCGGCTTTCAGCCTGTCCACCATAACCGCATTGACAACGGTTTCCGCAATGTCTGCCGCTTCATCAGCGATAAAGTCCAGAGGATTCCCCTCGCTGTCCGTAAATCCGTCGAGAGATAGCAGTCTATTCTTTGTATCTAATTTTTGCAGATAACGCCACCGTTCCTTGTCACGGTAGAAGTCTGTGTATTGCTCCCTCACGACTTCAAGCAGACAGCCTTGAATGGGGATAAACAGCTTGTCCATATAGGTCTGGTCGGATTCCCTGCGGCGGCAGAAATCCGTATAGGACAGTTCCACATATCTGCCGCTTTCCTTGATATATACCTTTCTCGGTGCGTATTTCACTGTAAGTACCTCCCATCTGAATTTTTGAAATGTTCAAAATCCAGATGGAGAGGTGGCGAACGACACCTAACACCACTAATAGCCCTATGGCACTTTCCAACAAAAATCGACAAAAGAAAAACCGCAAAGGCTCTATGACCTTTACGGTTATGGGAAATATTAATTCTGTTGTATGGAGATTGTACTTCTACATTCAAGGCAGGAAGTGCCGTTGCATAGGCAGAAATTTTTTTAACTGGTTTCCTGCCGTTCTCTGATATGCTATGTATTGATAAATTTTGCTTCGTATGAGCAGATAGATAACTGCCCGAAAAAAGGACATAAAAAAATCCCTCCAAATTTAAAAACAAATTCAGAGGGTAATTTAGGGTATAACAAAATAACCCACCCGAATATCGTTTTTTTTATTTGGTGAGTTTGTTCTTTCAAATACGAAACAAAAAGAGCCGATGATTCGTGAATTGTTCCACAATTTCATCGGCTCTGCGTCTTAAGCGTCTGGCTCTTTGATGACAGTTATCTTCAAGTTGTCAACTTTAATCAATCTTTCTTGTCTGCATTTTGGACAATAAAGGGGATAATTCTCCAAAACAGTGTCCTTCCTAATTTTATTACGGGTTTTGCTCCCACAAACAGGACACAATATCCATTCGCATTTCATCATAATTAGTCTCTAATCCTTTCAAATCTCATTTTATATGACTTTTGCAAGCTGTTAAGCTAACTTGTGGAACATATGCCGAACCTTATCTATACGGCTATTCGGGCGGCGGGGTTGGCAAATAAATTTACCAATAGCTGGCTGGTATCCTTTTAACTCTGTCAAGCAGACTCCCTGCCCATTTGTGAAATAAGTTAAATCGTTCCTGTATTCTTGAATACATCTAGCAGGGATTTCTCCTTTCAGAATGACCTCGTCATTCTTTATCTGAGTACTTACAATATCTGCACAATACCTTGGAGCATCATGATACGCCCGTGAGAGATATTCCTGCGGTGCATAAATTTCAAAGTGGAGATATGGCTCTAATAGTTCTGTCCCTGCTTTTTTTAAAGCCTGCTCCAATACGATAGGGGAAAGCAGCCGAAAGTCTGCGGGGGTACTTACAGGACTATAATACAATCCATATTCAAAACAGATTTTACAGTCTGTCACTTTCCATCCATACAGCCCCTGCTCGCAGCCATAAAGAACCCCCTCCATAACCGCATTTTGGAACGATTGGTTTAAATATCCAAGTGAAACTCTGCTTTCATACTGCACTCCGCTTCCAATAGGGAGCGGCTCTATGGACAACCCGACAGAAGCCCAGAAAGGATTTGGCGGGACTTCTATGTGGATGGTATATTCTGCTTTTCTAAGCGGTCTTTCCATATATATAACAGTAGGCTCTTTTATTTCTGCCTCCACATGATATTTTTCCTCAAGGATGGCACAAATGACTTCCATCTGCACTTTCCCCAAAAAAGAAAGTATAATCTCATGCGTTGTAGTATCCACATAATATTTTAAAAGAGGGTCGCCATCTGAAATTTCTGTAAGTGCCCCAAGCAATATTTCCCGCTGTTCAGATTTCTTTACTGCAATCGTTGTTTGGAGCATAGGGAGAGGATTTTCAATAAATTTTCTCTGCGGCAACAGCATTTCGTTCCCCAAAATACTGTTTAGCTGCAAAACATCATTTGGTAAAATTACAATATCACCAGAGCAGGCTGTATCGGATGAATATAATTCACCGTTTGTCGGAACACACATCTCTGTGATTTTTATTTTCTCTTTTTCAGATATTCTAATAACATCCCTCAAATGCAATGTTCCGCTATATATACGCACATAAACAAAACGCCGCCTTTTCTCTGAATATTCAATCTTAAAAACCTGCCCGCATAGTTCAGATTGACCTTCAGGCGTTGATGAATAAAATTTACTGGCAATCACTTCTATAAGCTGCCGAATCCCCAGATTGTTTTTAGCGCTTCCGTGATAAACGGGAAATAACGTTCCGTTTTGGAATCTCCTGTTTTCTTCCTGTTCCAGTTCTGACATTTTAAACGGTTTCCCTGACATATATTTCTCTAATAGTTCATCGTTTCCCATAATTACCGCATCCCACTGTTCCATATCGTCATTGTCCGTTACATTTATATGGGGATGCTGCCCAACCTTTTGCTTCACTATAATTTCCGAAGAAAGCTTTGCTTTCATTTCTTGATATACCATTGGCAAATCAATCCCCTCTTGGTCAATTTTATTGATGAAAAAAATTGTCGGAATCTTCATTGTCTGTAGTGCATGAAACAGTATACGGGTCTGTGCCTGTATGCCATCCTTTGCAGAAACTAATAATACTGCTCCGTCTAATACGGATAAAGAACGGTATACTTCCGCCAAAAAATCCATATGGCCTGGCGTATCTATAATGTTGACTTTTACATCCTCCCACTGAAAAGATGTCACTGCTGTCTGGATAGTGATTCCCCTTTGACGCTCCAAATTCATTGTATCTGTCCTTGTTGTGCCTTCATCTACGCTCCCTAGTTCTGCAATTGCACCACTGGTATACAATAAACTTTCCGTTAATGTTGTCTTTCCTGCGTCAACGTGAGCCAGAATGCCTAAGTTAATTATTTTCATGTGATTTTCCTCCTATCAACACCCAAAAAAGGGCATAAAAATACCCAGTGATAAATACTCCTATCACTGGGTAAATAACTCCAATAGCCCCAAAACACTTATATGTTTTCGGGCATATAAAATTACATGATAAAAGTATTCTTAAACTGGGTACAAAAAACTAAGCCCCATATTAAAAGTGAAACGGGACTGCTACTTTTTGTTCCCACTATCAAATTGACAGTTTATTTAAGAATACCTTGCCGCATATTTATTAACTCCTTGTATAATACTGAATCTAATTATATTCCTTAACCCTTTATTTGTCAAGCTGACAAACTAAAGCAGAAAAAGCGGCAGGATTTCCCCCTGCCACTAATCATCTGTTTATGCAAAAATAATTTCCTTTTCCACAATCTCCCTCGCACAAGCCCTTATGTTATTGAGGCATCCTGTCCATTCTAAGGCGTTTTCTGCCTTTAGCTGTTCCGTTATGCCCTGTGCCTGTTTCATACCCTCTATGAGCCTTTCAAAGCGTTCCTGTGCCTGTCTGTTGATGTCGGCAAGGTAGGCGTTTAGCCTGCCGCTTGTAAGAAGATTGGTGTATGTAACTTTACGGTACTGTTTTAGATAATCTAAATGCCGTTGCCCCCAGATGCCTATTGCCTGTTCTTCTTCGGCGGGTACAGTTAAGCACGGTATCAAATAATCCCCTTGCCTTTCGTATTTGCCGCCCAGTTCCTCAAATAATGATTTTGCCATTGTCTGTTACCTCCACATTCTTTTTTATTTTGAATGTCCGCAAAATCCGTCCTACATCAGAAGGACGCCAAGGCACATCCAAATGATGCAGTGCAATCAGTCTGTCCTGCACATTCGTACCGGCTCCCATTTTTGCTGTGGAACCTAATAAAAAACGAACCTGTCCGCTTCTTACTTTTGCAAACAGCTCCGCTTTTCTAAGTTCTGTATTGGCATCATGGATAAATGCTATCTCATTCTCCGGCACTCCTTTTTCCATGAGCTTATTTTTTATATCCTCATACACATTGAAAGTGCCATCGCCCTTCGGTGTCGATAAATCACAGAAAATCAACTGTGCCGACTTCTGCTCTTTGGTGTTCTCCCATATCTCATAGGCTTTCTCCACACAGGTTGCCGCTTTGGAATTTTCCTCATCCGGCAGCATATCATTGAGTAATCTCTGATCAAGCGCCAGCTTTCTTCCGTCATTGGTAATCTTTAGCATGTTGTCCTCGTAAGGCTGTACCTGCCTGTCCCGGACTGCTTCGGCACGTTCCGCTAGGGACGCTACCATGTCTTTCTGGAACTCGCTCGGCTTTAGAACCACATTTTCATATTCTGCTTCCGGCACAGGAAGTTTTAACATATCCGGTGTCTGAATGTCCGCACTCTCCTTGAAAAGTGCAATCAGCTCCGGCAGATTGAAAAACTTCGCAAATCTTGTCTTTGCCCGGTATCCGGTTCCTTCCGGTGCAAGCTCTATGGCTGTCTGTGTTTCTCCAAAAGAAGCCGCCCATGCGTCAAAATGTCCCAGTCCCAGCTTTTGGAGCGTTCCATACTGAAGATAACGCATATTCGTATAAAGCTCCGTCATGCTGTTGGAAATCGGTGTTCCAGTCGCAAAGGTCACACCCTTGCCGCCTGTAATCTCATCAAGATACTGGCACTTGGCAAACATATCGGAGGACTTCTGCGCTTCTGTCTGTGCAATACCAGCTACATTCCTCATTTTCGTATAAAGGAACAGGTTCTTGTAATTGTGGCTCTCATCCACAAACAGCCTGTCTACACCCAACTGCTCAAAAGTCACGACATTATCCTTACGGCTCTGGTCATTTAACTTGTCAAGCCGCACCTGCAATGCTTTCCTCGATTTTTCCATCTGCTTAATGGTATAACGCTCCCCGTTGTCTCTTTTTGCCTGATCAATAGCAAGCTCAATCTCATTAATCTGTTTTTCGATTGTAGCTGCCTGTCTTTCCTGTGATAACGGGATTTTTTCAAACTGACTGTGCCCGATGATAACGGCATCATAATCGCCTGTGGCAATACGGGAACAGAATTTCTTACGGTTGGCAGGTTCAAAATCCTTTTTCGTTGCCGCAAGGATATTTGCTCCGGGATATAACCGAAGGAAATCACTTGCCCATTGTTCAGTCAGGTGGTTCGGCACTACAAATAATGACTTCTGGCATAGTCCCAGACGCTTGCTTTCCATTGCCGCCGCTGTCATTTCAAAGGTTTTTCCGGCACCGACGCAGTGCGCAAGCAGGGTATTATCTCCATACAGTACATGGGCAACCGCATTTTTCTGATGCGGCTTTAATTCAATATCCGGTGTCATGCCTGGAAATTTCAGATGCGAACCGTCATATTCTCTTGGTCTGGTGGAATTGAAAAGCTCATTATATTTTGCCACAAGTGTCTGCCTGCGTTCCGGATCACGGAATACCCAGTCCTTAAATGCCTCCCTTATTGCTTCCTGCTTCTGGCTTGCAATCATGGTTTCCTTTTTATTGAGGACTCTCTTTTCCTTTCCATCCTCCTCAATCGTGTCATATACTCTCGTATCTTTGAGGTTCAGGGAATCTTCCAGTATCTTATAGGCATTTACCCGGCTTGTACCGTATGTCATGTTGACAAGCGTATTGCCATAGTCCGCATTTTTACCCTTTACATTCCACTCTCCGGTTACACCCGAAAACTGCACACCTATCGTATCCCTGCGGAATAAATGTTCCGGTGTCTGGAAAATATCACGCATAAAATCATTGATATACTTTGGATCAATCCATGTGGCACCGATATGCACCTCAATCTCCGATGCGTCCAGCTCCCTCGGCTGTACCTGCGTAAGAGCCTGTACATTTGTGGCATATTCCGGATGATTTTCCGCATAAGTGGCTGCTATGGCAAGTTTCTCACGCACATTGCCACTTAGATACTGGTCTGCTGTCTCCCAGACATCGGTAAGCGGGTTCTGAAAAATGACACCACGAAGCTCCTCAGTAAGTGTATCTTTATCTTTTCCGGTAAGCTCTCCCATATAATCAAGGTCGATTTTGGCTTTCTCTGCTAAAGATACTGCCAGCGCTTCACTTGCGGTATCCACACTTGTGACAACCTCTGCCCTTTTAATGGTACGCTTCGTGAACATATCCGCCTTGCCTTTGAAATTGCCCTCATCATCAAGTTTTTCCAAAGAACACAACAGGCAATAACTGCTGTCCTGATTAAAGGCTCTCTTATTCGTCTGTGAATTGATCAGACCATATTTCTTAGAAAAATTATCATACAGGCTGTTAAGCTCTGCCTGCTTTTCCTTGATTGCCGCATCTGAATATTCCTCAAGCTGCATATCAATCAGCTCCTGTGTACAGTTACGGATTGCCACCATGCCCTTGATACGCTCTTTTGCGGTGTCCGATACTTCCACAGGCTTCATCACAGAGTTTTCACGGTAATATACCTCGTTATCGACTACGGTATAGCTGAAATTCTTAACGGACGGATCAGCCGGAATACTCTGCCTGCTCATGTCATCCGCAAGCTCCTCATCCAGATCAATCGTATCAATCTGTCCTGTAATATTTTCAAGTGCTTTTGCTAACTGCTCCGCAAAAGGTCTGCTGTCATCTGCCCTGCAGGTGCTTTCCATGCCATAAGGACCGGATACCATTTCCATCTTTCCTACGATCTGCTCCGGGCGCTCTGCAAAGTAAGCGTTCATTGCAATGCCATCTGCATCCTCTCCCAGATGTACCCAGTCCGGCTCACGCTCCACCATGCGGTCACGCTTCTGGAAAAATAAAATATCCGAAGTGACCTCGGTTCCTGCATTTGCCTTAAATGCGGTGTTCGGAAGTCTGACTGCACCAAGCAGGTCTGCTCTTTGTGCAAGATATCTTCTGACTTCCGGACTTGCCTTGTCCATGGTTCCCTTGCTTGTGATAAAAGCAACCACACCACCGGGACGCACTTTATCCAACGTCTTTGCAAAGAAATAATCGTGTATCAGGAAATTATTTTTATCATACTGCTTATCTGCCACCTTATACTGACCAAAAGGCACATTTCCGATTGCCACATCAAAGAAATCATTCGGATAATCAGTCTTTTCAAAGCCTTTGATCTGCATATCTGCCTGCGGATAAAGCTGCCTTGCAATGCGTCCGGTAATGCTGTCCAGCTCTACTCCGTAAAGCCTGCTCTCTTTCATGGAATCCGGCATCATACCAAAAAAGTTGCCGATGTCCATGGAAGGCTCCAGTATATTTCCTTTGGAAAATCCCATTTTCTCCAATGTTTCGTACATCTGGCGGATAATGACCGGACTTGTATAATGGGCATTCAAGGTACTCTCCCTTGCCATGCGGTACTCCTCCGGCGATAGCAGTTCCTTTAACTGGTGATATTCTGCTGACCAGTTTGATTTGCTCTCGTCAAACGCATCGGCAAGACCGCCCCAGCCGACATACTGGGATAAAATCTGCTGTTCTTCCGGTGTAGCATATCTGTTTTCGCCCTCAATCTGCTCCAACAGCTTGATTGCTGCAATATTTGTCTGGAATTTTTCTTTTGGAGAGCCTTCACCCAAACGATCATCGCTGATATGGAAATTGACAGCGTTGCTTTTATCCGGTGCAGCCACAGATCTTTCCTGTACAATCTTATTCTCCTCTGCCGAAGGTGTAAGCGGCTCCCAGTCTCCGGTAAGCACCTGTGACAGCATTTCCTCTGTCTGCCGGTCTGCTTCTCCATTCTCCAGACGCTCACGGGCAACCTTCGTGTCTATGTTGTCCAGTTTATCTTCGGTCTGTTTCCTTTCATCAGAGAACTCCCTCTCTGCTTCCCTGCCACTTTCTGCAAGCTCATTGCCCCAGTCCATTGCTTCCTGCAAAGTCAAAAATGTCTCCAATGCCGGACGGGTAGTGTCTGCCGTATCATAAATAGCATATCTGTCCGCTTCCTTATCAATCCAAAGAAATACTCCCTCTGATAAGGTGGCACTCCACTGTGTCGGATTCCCATATTCATCATCAGCATCATGTACCACATGCCAGGATAATTTCTGCGATTCCTCTTGTGAAAATTCTTGTTGTGGCTCAGTTTCATCCGGCTCAGCGATACCATCCGTCCCGTCAAAGCGTGAAAACACTTCTGCTTCGTGCCTGTCAATATCTTCCTCTGCAATGGCATTGATATAATCGTCCTCTACTTCGCCCCGCTCCGGCTTATGGTCGTATTCAAAGGTTTTCCCATTGACCTGTGCATAATAAAAACTGCTGTCCTCAATGTCATTTCCAAGCAGATATTTCTCTTTTTCACTGCCCCACTCATCAACCAGAACACTCTCATATCCATCAATCGTGATCTTTTGCTGTGCTTCCTTTTCTTTTTCTCGAAGCACATTGATATATCTTCTCGCCTGATTGGTAAATCCGTCCAGCACTGCCGGATGTGAGCTTAGAATCAGATCATTGTTCTGCCACTCATTTTCCGCAACAATGCCCTTTGCCCAGTCCTTATTGTTCTGCGAAAAACGACCGTCATAATCAAAATGCGTAACCGTATTTGCAAGGACAAATTCCACACAGTCAATGCCATATTTATCTATGATCCCATCTGCTGTATTCCTCGGAAGAACAAAACCATTGAATTTCTCAGCAATCAGGGCTTCGATGTCCTTCTTACATTCAAGCCGTTGTCCATGCTCCAGACGGGAAAGTTCTCGCTGTCTTGCTTTCTCTGCCTGTTCCTCTTTGTATGCCTTATAATTCTCTTTCCCCTGTGGAGATAAATATTTATCCTCTTTGATCAGCTCACGCAGCCTTTTCTCCACAACATTCCAGTTCAGTAGCACTTTTGCATACGGATTGCCATAACTTCCCTTTTCCAGCCGGATACCTTTTCCGTCATGTTCATTATGGGAATCATCATTGCCCGGCAGTCCACCGGAACCACCACCGATGCCATATTCCTTTTTCAGAAAATCAACCGTCTCCTTCTGATCATGCCCTTCCATGAAATACTCATAGATGCGGAAAGCTCCATGCTCATAGCCGCTTCCCCTGCCTAGTGCATAGTCAATCTCATCCTGTGTAATAAAATCTTCCTGTGCTACTTCCACAGTATCCGGTAATGGAAACTCCAGCCTTTCTCTGTCAAGGTCTGCTATCTCCGATAACAGATATTCAGGTGACTTCACATACCGCCATTTAAGTTCTGATTCTCCAGATGCAAGTCGCTCTGCCGCATCCTCCAAGACATTTTTAAGCTGTTCCCTGCCCTCATGGGTGGAAAGAAGCTCCATGAGTTTAGCTTCACTTTCCGGATAATTTCCTGCTTTTAAGCCAAGCTCCTCCGGCATTTCATCCATTCCATCTCGCAGGAAGAAATAGATCTGATTGGCAACACGATTTCTCTCCTGTGTATCTACAAGAAATGCTTCACTGTCACTCATATATGTTCCGTTTTCGATCATGGAACGGATATGGCTCTCCACATCTTCCCAGTTCATGGTAACGATTGGTGTTTCCTTTGCCTGTGTTCCATAGCCGACACTCATACCATGCTCATCAAACCACACCGACACCGGATTTCCATTGATTTCAAAGCCTTTTCCGGTCTGTCCGTACTCATTTTTCAGAAAATCTACCATCTGCTCGGCATTTCTGCCCTCGGTATACTTTGCAAAAATTCGCTTTCTGCTGTGCTGTTTTCCTCCGCCACTGCGAAGAATGGTTTCAAGCTCATTCTGCGGCAAAGAAAAAGCAGCGGGCATGGTATATTTCATACTTGCTTCCGCTGCTGCGACTGTTCCGACCTGCTCCTCAAAAGAAGGAAACAGGCTAAGTTGTGTAAATGTGGGTTCCGGTGTGTCTCCCCGGAGCGGTGTATCTGTTACAGACTGTAAACCAGTTCTCCCAGAACCACTTCCTCTGCTCGGTTTCGAATGCTGTTCATCTTCGCTACCCAGAGCATCTGATCGGCTTCCTTGAGTTGTTCGGTCACTCCCTCGGTTGCCGCCATCTGGCTCGTCAGCTTCTCCACTCTCTCCTCTGCCTGCTTCTGGATCGTCAGCAGGTGTTCTTTCAATGTCCCTTTCAGAAGAAACGCTGAGTACACGCCCCTGTGGTTCTCCTTCAGATAAGTCTCCCTCATCATTCCGTACTTCGTTACCGTTCCCTCCGGCTGAATGTCCGCCTGTAATGTCGGGATCAGATAATCCCCGTTCTTTTCGTATGTCAGATTCATCGCTATTGCCCCTTTCTACGCTGTTTTGATTGTTGTCAATATATTCTTCATGTCCGCTCTCGCTTTCACGTTTTAACGCATTGTAGTCTATTTCAGAAGTATTTGCAAGTCCTTTCTGCGTTAAATTTTCTGTTTGTTCCTGTTCGTGGCTTCTGTTATATGCCCTTATGGTTCTTCCAATCTCTAAAAGTACCGGTTTTGCAAGCTCATTGGCTGCATCTCCAAGTACTGCAAGGGTGTCCATGGAATTAAATTCATGGATAAAATCAAAAGCAAATTCCGAACCATACTCCTGCATATCTGCACCACAGGCAGATAAAAGTGTAAAGGAAATGCTGTCCGATAATGTCTCCCTCAAGCGGATACCGACATTCTGCTCGTCCAGTCCTTCTAAGAAACTGTCCTCGATCATGTACTGCAAATCCGGCAGCAATTCCTCATAATAATCTGCCGCAATCCTCTCAGCTATCTCCATAAGTCTTTCTTCAAACAGCTTCTTGTCATCTGTGGCACCATAGGTCTGCTCTAGACGCTTGATGACATCTTCCTTATGTTCCTCATGTAATTCCCAGAGTTCCGGATACCGTCCGATTCTCCTTGCCGCATGGACATCTGAAACATCAAATACATATTTCAGACGCTTTCCATGTGCATCATCCTCGTCCAAAAGTGCGATACCTTTTGCCCCTTTGTTTACCCAGCAGTGCATACGCTCATTCCACAGCTCTATGGAAGCACACGCTGTTGCGTCCGGTCTTTGTGCATAGATTAAAAGCTGTTCCCGGAACGGATACTTGTATAATCTCGCCGCTGTAGTAAGGTATTTCATCCATTCCTCACGATTTTTGACAACCTCGGCTGCTGTCTCTTTTGCCAGAGCCGATATAAAATCATATTTTCTCACACAGTTCTCCTTCCTGTCATAGATACGACAAAAAGGCAGCCACATACACTACATGACTGCCTTTCCTTTATTTCCCGTTACATTCCTATTCTGTTGTACCAAAGCTGAAAGTCTTACTCTCAGTCGTTTTCTTAGGCGTAAACCTTGCCTTAATTTCCGCAACCCTCCCCTCTAATGCTTGAAACATAGCGTCTACCTGTTCCTGTGTATATTCGTAGGAACCTCGATTTGCAAGATTCTCCAGTCTGCCAATAGCATCAACCGCCTTATTCATGCGGTACTCGCCAATACGGATAAACTTCTCCGCCTTTGTCTCATTTTCCTTTGCTGCAGGCTCTCCCTGCGTTTCCTCTGTTGTCATTGTTACATTTGTTTCTTCCATGTGTTTTCCTCCATTTTTTGATAAAAAATTAGAGCGTACAGGTTTTCCCATACGCTCTGACGCTGTGTTGTTATTTTAGTTATGTGTGATATTAGTGTTGCACCGACAAACTTGAAGTTGTGGCTGAAAGCCATTTTTATCTTGTTGGGAGAATGTACATTTCTCCAATGCTTCACTACCTATTGTCAATTTACCCAAAATAAGTTATAATATTAGTGACGAATTTTCTGTTTTAACCAACAAGAAAAGGGGGGGATTCCAATGGACCAGAAAATCGAATTTCACTGAAAATCCATTACTAACTTATCAAAAGGAGGTTTTTGTATGAAAAAGATTCTCTCTGTTTTTCTATCTGTTATGATGTTTTTCACACTGTCAATTCCCGCTTTTGCTGCTGACTACTCTGATTCCTCTGTAACTTCCGTAACAATCAACGAGTATGATGTTTATGTGCACACCAGGACGGCAAGCCCTGACGAACTTGCCGAAGCTGGCGTTCCCTCTGAACAAGTTAAGCTTATAAAATCCAACATGATTGAGGACGAACTCACCCGACTCTCTAAACTCACCACCGAAGAACTCACAGATCTTGGCTATTCAATCCAGCAAATTGCTATACTGCATGACTATAATGGTGAGCGAATTGAAAACGCACCTGAGCTTCGTGGCATTTTTGCCGATATGACCGCCTCTTTTTCAAAAGTAAGTGCAAGCACAACTTCTCTTACTGTACAGGTACAGTGGACATGGTCATCTCATCCTGCTCTTTGCGGCGTTGCAATCACTGACATGATTGCCATGCGGTGGCAAGGAACAAATACTGCTGGACAGCCTATCAATGTAGCCTTTAATTCCTCTGGTTCGTCCTGTAATGTAAAGTATTATTCAACAGTAGGCGAAACCTACAAGTTTTCTCAAAATGCTAGTATCGTGTGTGACTCTCCCTATGATCATGCCTACGCATACATTCCTATGGCTTTAGAAAAACCCGGTGACATGGACAATTACGCCAAAACCGGTACAATGAAAATTCGAGTTAATCGCACTGGTACAGACAGTATCAAAGAAGCCGCTTTTGTGTTTGGTTATGGTCATACTACCGTTGTCATTTCTCCTTCGCTTTCCCTTCCGGCTTCCTTTGGAATTGGTTTCTCGACTGGTACTGAAAAAATGGTAGAAAAAGCTATCCGCATGAACAATGCTGGTACTATCACAAAATACTAAAAGCAAGTCAAAAGGAATGTGTAGCATCCCCACTACACATTCCTTTTATCTGCTCATTTATGCCGAACGAACCACAGAATAATTGCCCCCATAATAGCTACTGCTACGATCGCTCCGAGGTTAGGCATATTATACTTGATACACAAAACATCAACGATAAAACCTACAATAACTGTAATAATAAAAGCCAATACTTCCACCTTACATCACATCCCTTCTGTTGTTTTTTGGCAAACAAGCAAATACCTAATAATCAATCAAACTAACTAAATACCAATCTACACCATACTCTATACGAGTTTTCACCCATTCTGGTTATCCACCATTCAGTCTATTGCATACAAGAACTTCAAAACACTCTCCACAATGTAAACTATCCCCATCGAAAGTAATTTGTCGATTTGGTTATAATTATATATTATCATATCTACTTTAAGAAATCCATTCATTTTCACTTAATTTTCGGAATAGTAAGGGTTACTGTCTATCAAATTCTTGTGTGTTACTTTACCGCACATGAGCATTATACCATGGAATATCTGCATTATACAGATAAACTAAATCCCATAAGAAATGATACGAAATCATTTCAATAATGGTTATACCTCTTATCAAATCAATAAACGGTAAACGCTGCTTTATTTGCGTTGTTTCCAGCAAAATTTCATCACCCCTTTTATTTACTCCAAAATCGGTTCAACCAGCTCCGGGGCGGCTCTGGCTGCTGCCGTTCCGGAGCTGCCGGAGCTACGCAACTCTCTTAAAGGCTAAAAGGAATGAGTATATCCAACAACATAGCAATAGGAATTGCCATCACAAACATACAAATAGTTTCTTTGGTGGACTTGTGCAAAATAATTATTCCCAAAATTAAAGTTAGTAAATGTAAATATGAGCGGATGTCAACATACCACATTCCATACGAAAGTGTACCGTTAATAATGAATCCCAAAATACCAGCAGAAATAATAAATGCAATCCAACCTTTTCCTTTTGCATACCAACAGAAAAATGCTAAAACAGGAGACAGCAAGGTAAACAAGCTCCATATCATGGCATAGCTTTTTGGAAAGAAACCTGCTACAAAGTTAGAATATAAATAGTAGCTTGTAACCATTCCTACAAAAAGCACAAACACATTTATTCCAGCTCGTATAGGACTACTGCTTTTTATAGATATAAACACTGCAAGAACAATCCAAGGGGCAAAAGCTCCAAGAAAATTGTGAACATCTAAAGCTCTATCTATCAACATGAGAACGCCCGGAAGTTCAGCTTGACGGAAATCCAAAAATTTTGAAAATGCACCCAGACATATCCCAAGTGCCAAAACACCTACTGTATAAAGTGCTTCTTTTGTTTTAGAATAATGTTGTTCAGGTATTCTTACCTTTTCTAAATATCTCATCAAAACCTCCACTACAATTTAAAAACTTGCCTCAAAATAGTACCATTTTTCGATTATTTTCTTCGTTGTTCCGTGATTGTCTCCATCTGTTTGCCAAGTCCAACTTCCGTCATCATCGGCAATTAGAGATACATCAGTATTTTGATATGGCAGTGGAACATCATCAGGAGAGTAATATACTCCCCAATATTGAGTATCTCCCATGCCCGTTCCCAAAAGGAATTCGTACATGGTATGCTCTCCACTCCAAACATCGACCTTTATTCCATCTAATGTTGTAGGGATTTGTTGGTTACTATTTACAAGGTCATAAAAAGTTAATCCATTAACTTTAACAAATCGTTCTGCCTTCTGTTCAGGTGAATTCGACCACACTGCTAAACTAATGAATATTGCTAAACATACCAGTATACCACTTATAATGATGAACCTTTTCTTTTTCATAACATTCACCTTCTCACTTTCCAACTTGCTGGCGGCGAACAGCATTTTATGCTGTTTGCGGACGGCAAGTACACAAAGGATAGACGCACAAGCGTCGCAAGGGAGTGTAGCTCCCTTGACGGAACGAAGTGACGAAACATTTTCGGTCAAGCAGTTTTTCTCTGCTGACCGGGAATGAAGCTCCGCAGGACGCACATACTCCCGATAGGAGAGTATAGAAGTGCGCCCTTTAGTTCCTAAAGGGATTTTATCAGTTCGTCAAACTGGAATTTCACGTTTCATATACTTTCATTAATTGCGTAATATCCTCTACCATGTCTGTATTATTACTCAATTACTTCTTCAAAAATTTCAAGAATTGTTTTTTCGGTTTTCATATAATTATTTTGCTCAAATATAAAATTATTCAACTGCTCAATTATTGAATGATAACTATAGTCGATATCATCTGCCAAGCTATCTGCTACACCACCATCCTCATCATACTCAATATATCCTACTGTGAGTTCTACTGTTCCACTTGCTATTATTTCTTTTTCATCAGATAAACTAATATCAATGTATTCTTTATCACCTGCACTTGGATTAATATTAATTTCATCTATATTCAAAAATAATTTTTGGTCATCAATCCCTAATATTTCAATATCATCTCCATATCCTATACTATCTGGAAGATTTGCTATGTTCATTTTTCTTAACGCATCTTCATATTTTAACTCTATCCAGTTCTCAATCTCAGATATTTCTTCTTCAGAAATATCATCTTCATCAATTATTCCTGGAAAATCTGTTATTTCTTCCAACTTTGAAGAAATAATACGAATTATACTTTTTATATTTTCTTTATCCACGAACAATTCCAGTAGTGAATCATATGTACTTGATATTTCTTCATACTCCTTATACAATTCATTAATGCAATTAAAACGCTCGATAATATCCTCTGACATTTTTGATTCAGCAAGATCTTCTTCAAGGTATGTTTCATAATCACCCAACGGATTCAGTCCAACCGATTCGCGATCCATATCCGCTCTCTCTTGTTCATAATCATATTCGGAATCAGTTTCTATTTCATATCTCTCTTTTCTTGAATCTTCACCTAAAATTATTTTAAATGGTAATATCTCAAAAGTATTATCTGCTCTATTAATTTCAATTCTACAAGCAAAATTCGCCTTATGCTCTTCTCTGATTCCAATAGTGTCTACATATACATACTCTTTTTCTTCTGAATCCCATGGCGCATTTTCATAGTCCTCGTAAAAACAATCCATAATGAATGAGCTTTCGCATTTTAAAGTTAAAATGGATTTATTATCATCAATTTCATCAACGGAATGAATTCCAATAGCTACATCTGACAGACTATTCAAGCAAGTTTCGGAATAATCATATCCCTCGGTTACTCCATTTCTGTCATGTGATAACCCAATTACATTTATCTCCACATTATTTTTTATGTATTGAGCTAAAGATGATTCAATATCAGATTTTTGTTCTATCACAAAATTTTTCGTAGCCTCATAAAATTTTTCCTGTTTATTCATTTCACCGTATAACTCTCCTAAAGATGAAAAGAACAGATGATTCCCCCATGGCTGACAGGCTTCTTTAAACCCCTTATCATCACTTATTATCGCAACCATTTCTTCATATCCAAATCTCTCTCTGATTTGATTTGCTATAAATGCATCTGGAAACTCTTTTCTCTTTTTCTCACCAGTTTGAAATGGAGCTCTGATTTCAAAATAATCGTCTATTATTGCATCCAAGTCTATTTTACTAGTATCAAGAATCTCAGCATCTAAATCTGCTATATATTTATGTAGCAAATCTATACTCTTCTGCCCTATTTCAGCCTTACCAGTACTTAATTCTAGAATATGCCCTAATCCCAATTGTTTTATTTGATAATCAGTTGCTGACTTCAAAGCATCTGCTCTTAGCTTTCGCATTAGAGAGCATACAGAAATGCCTCTTTTAGCGATATGTTTTTCTGCTTCTTTAACTACTATATTACTTAATACAACTTTCACTTTTCCTTTTTTTACATAATTTACCAAAAGTTGAAGCGTACTCTTTTCATTGAAATCAAAATTTGCTGCATCCAAAATATTAGTATCTAATGTCACGTAAATAGGATATTTTATCATTTCTCATCATTCCTTTTTCATTTTTACTATTTTCAGGAGGGGTGAATATGACTAATTAAGTTATTTTAATAAATTGTTTTTTCCAAATATTTTTGTTATTACTTTGTAAGGAACCATATATTATCCCAAATCATCTTCAAACATCTTCCCCAAAATCTAATTTCATTCATCATGCTTAAAATTGAAATAAGTGATTTATTTCCAGCAGTTTCTGAAACTACATTTGCAACCTTAGTAAATTTTGCATTTTCATTTCCACACAAAAACACTTTCTCTCACTTCTAGAGATATTCTGTCCATGAACTTCCTGTATTTATAGATTCTCTATATTTTTGAGTACTACTAACTTCGTATACCTATGAAAATTAACATATATACTCACCCACTTCAAATCCCGATTTGTAAATTTCTTTCTCTCATAATACCACACTTTTTTCATCATAGATACAGCTATTCTGCTTCCGAAATTCTTCTAGTATTTTTTCCTCCCTTTCTCGTTCCTCGCAATATTTCCAGAAATCGTCCAAAAATTCATCGACAGATTTTTCCGGTGCTTCTGTCGGCTCAAGTTCTTCCAGCCTTTTTACAATTTTTACAACTTCTTCGGCATCAAATTCCTCATCGGTGGCTACCAACGTATAATAGTCAAGTTTTTCTTTCAACATCTCTATTTCTTCTTCCTTACTCATGCTAAAATTCTCCCTTCACTATATACATGACAGTTTTCGACAAAATCTTACAAATTATTATAAAAAATGTTTTTCAAAGTTTTTCAAGTTTTTTCTACTTATCCTTCTTCTGTGGAAATTCCATCTTAAACTTATACTGAAATCCCTTGATTTCCTTACCGTCTTTCGTGTAGGAAAATTTCTCGATGCTCTCCGGAATCAAATAAGCATCATAGCTGCCTTTCTTGCCTTTTAATCCTTTTACAAGTATCTTTTTCCCTTGAAGCAGGCTCTTGACCTGTGAATCGGAAAGTGTTACCCCAAGTGCCTTGCCGACATTCATACCGCACTTTCCGGTACAGTACGCTCCAAACTTCCCTTTTACTACATCAGCACCACATTTTGGGCATTTGCCAAGCACTTCCTGCGTTCTCTTTCCTGCACCAAACATGGCTTTCTGCTCATCGCTAACGCTATGATAGGTCTTTACAAGATCACTTACCATTGCTTCAATACCAGACATAAACTGCTCTGCAGCAACTTCTCCTTTGGATACAAGTGTAAGCTCATTCTCCCAGTCAGCGGTCAATTTCGGAGATTTTACTACATCTGGAAGTATCGTGATCAGCTTCATTCCATCCTCTGTCGGAATCATCTGCTTTTTCTCACGCTTTACGAATCCGTCTTTTACCAGTTTTTCAATAATGTCAGCTCTGGTGGCAGGTGTGCCAAGACCTTTTCTCTCCACTTCATCGCCCATATCCTCTGCTCCGGCTCGCTCCATGGCGGACAGCAGGCTGTCCTCAGTGTAATGTTTTGGCGGCTGTGTAAAATGCTCAGAAACTTTGGTCTGCTCTACCGTAATCGTCATTCCCTCACGAAGCTCCGGCAGCTTCTTTTCTTCCTCTGCATCCGATTTATCCTCTGCGGTTTTATAGGAATTTTTGAAGAAATCCTCAAATTCCTTCCATCCATTTTTCCACACTTCCTTGCCAGATACCTTAAATACAGTATTGTTGCAGGTAATCACTGCCTTTGTGGAATTATAAATGTGCTTCTCCCCGGTCGCACACAGCAGACGGTTTGCACAAAGGGAAAGTATCTTCATTTCGCTCTCCGGGATTGCCTTTAAGTCCTGCTTGATGATCTCCATGGTAGGAATGATTGCGTGGTGGTCCGTCACTTTCTTGCTGTTCAAAATTCTTTTAATATCTGGATTGAACATGATATTCTGCTCAAATAACAGAGAATTGAAAATCGCTTCGATCACATTTTTTGCAGTACCTTCCATGTCATCGGAAAGATACTGGCTGTCTGTTCTTGGATAAGTCACTAACTTTTTCTCATAAAGGCTCTGCGTATATTCCAATGTCTGCTTGGCAGTAAAACCAAACAGACGGTTTGCATCCCTCTGGAGTGTTGTAAGGTCATAGAGCTTCGGCGGTGCTACCCACTTTTCTTCCTTTACCACGGAAGTGACAAGAGCCTGTCCGTTTTCACAGGCTCCTGCAATCCTCTCTGCTTCCGTTTTATCACTGATATGCTCTGATACCGCATCCAGACCATTTCCCATGATATGAGCCATATAATAGGCTTCTTTCTTGAAATTCATGATTTTACTTTCACGATCCACCAGCATGGCAAGTGTCGGTGTCTGCACTCTGCCAACCTTCAATGCCTTACCGCCATATAATACCGTAAAAAGTCTTGTTCCATTGATACCCACAAGCCAGTCTGCTTCCTGCCTGCATAATGCTGAATGATACAAGTTATCATAGTCGCTGCCTGGGAGAAGATTATGGAAGCCGTCACGAATTGCGCTTTCCTCCATAGAGGAAATCCACAAACGCTTCATCGGCTTTTTGCACCCTGCCATGTTGTAGGTCAGGCGGAAAATCAATTCTCCCTCCCTTCCGGCATCGGTTGCACACACAACAGCATCTACCCTGTCATCATGCATGAGCTTTTTCAAAATCTGATACTGTGCTTTTGTATCACTTTTCACTTCATGCTGCCATTCCTGCGGAATGATTGGAAGGCTCTCATAGCTCCATTTCTTCCATGCTTCCTCATAGCTTTCCGGCTGTACCAGTTCTACCAGATGTCCCACACACCATGATACCAGATAGTCATTGCCTTCCAAATAACCGTCCTTACGCTGTGTGGCACCAAGAACTGCCGCAATGCTCTGTGCCACGCTCGGCTTCTCTGCAATTACAAGCTCCATCTCTATTCCTCCCCGTTTTCTTCATCATTATCGTTGTCACTGTTATCTTCACTGTCATTCTCGCCTGTGTCCTCTGATTCTGTATCATCGCCACCATTTAAGAATGCTTCGTCTGAATCCTGCTCGGCTTCGTCCTCGTCCTCATAATCATAGTCCTCGTCAAGCTCGTCCTCATCTTCATCCTCATCAATGAAGTTTTCCTTTTTCTTCTTAGACTTCACAACATATACCACTCCGATCACAGCTACCGCAGCAATGCCTATTAAAATATATGTAAAGCCGGAACCATCTGCTTTTGCGGTATCCTCTTTCGGCTTACTTGTATCCTCCGTGCTTTCTTCGGTACTGCCCTCAACACTTTCCGTTCCCTGTTTTTTCTCTCCTATGGTATCTGCATTATTATTTGACAATGCACTGTCTTTGGTAGGGATTGCAGATTCCAATGCTGCTGAATTTTTCGGAAGTGTCTCGCTGTTATCCGTTGTGGTATTTAACAGGTCATTTTCACTGACTTCGGTAAGGAAATATACCTTTTCATCTTCCCCGTCACGATCAATCACCAGATAAAATACCTTTTCTGATGCAGTCTGGATTGTATAAAATTCCTTGCCTTTTTCAGAAGTCTGGCTGTCACTGCTCTGGTCGGTATCCTTAGAAGTATCTCCCGTACTCGGGGACTGCTTGGCTGATGTTCCTGTACTGCTTGAAGTTGTTCCACTGCCTGTCTGGGAAACTGTATTTCCATTCACATCCGTTTTCGTATGCTCCGTAATCTGTGCGGTTGCAGAGCTTGGCTTGGTTGCCGACGCATCCACCGGAAGCTGCTGTGCCGGATCTTTTTCACTGCTGTCCTTATTCTCCGGATCGGTGTAATACGGATTGGCTGTTTTATAGATTTCAGAGGTATTTCCTGCATTATCCATGGCAGAAATCGTGAAATACTGATACCCTGCATCGAACTGTTGCAGACGGATATTCAAGGCTCCATTCGTATGCTCTGTAAACTCATAGCCATTGACATAGATTGCCTTGATACCGGAATCCGTATCATGTGCCTGAATGCTCAAAAGACCGTCGCTGACTGTCGCATTTAAGGTAGGCTTGGTAAAATCAAAACACTTGATATAACGGTTTTTCTCGTAGGTCTTGCCCTTCTGGTCTGTGACCTGTACATAAATGGTGCTGTTCTCGGAAATCTCTATGTACATATCCTCGGTAATGTCTGTCCAGCTTCTATTCTGTCCGACTTTCGCCTTTACTGTCTGAATGGTAAAATTGCCGGATACAATAGTATCCTCCACCTTGACTGTTACTTTCGTGGTATCGTTATGCCACCCAGAAGGTGTATTGATTGTGATTTTTACGCTCGGATTGATATAGGCACATTCCTTGTAATCCTTTGCACACACCTCACAATCTTCATCCACCGCATACTGACTGCATTTTTCCTTGCAGATGCATTTTGCGGAAGGCTGTGTCTCCTCAGTTGTGCCTTCTGTGGAATTTTCTGTTGTATTCTCCGTGGACTGCTCTGTATGATTTTCTCCACTACCGGAACTGTCCTTGTTATCAGTGCCGGACGCTGTGCTTTCTGCACTGCTTTCCTCTGCCGCACTTTCTGTTTTCTGCTCTGCTGTATCCTCCGCATGAACCTCCACAGTATTTGCCCTGTTTGCAAAAAATGCCCCAATCGGCATACAAAAAAGTATTGCCGACAGTATCAGGGACATTAGTGCCTTAACGGATAACTTCTTCATTTTCATTGGTCGAATCCTCCTTTTCCTGTTCCCGTTTCTGTAATAAATTTCTGACTTCATCCTCACTGAGCTTATTAAGCATCTGCAATCGCTCGGATGAGATTTTATATTTCCGTATGATCTTCATGGCTTCGGCATCCTCCGCCATCTGTTTCTGCTCTGCAAGGTCTTTTTCCTTTGCCTGTAGCTGTGTTATCTGTTCTCTGACCTTTTTAAGCTGTGCATTGATTCTTTCTACTGACAACTGATCTTCCTCCCTTCGCTAATTTAATCTTCCAAAACCATAAAAATGGCTCTGCCAGTAAGAGGTATTGATTGAGGTATACTGGATTGGATCACCACAATGCACCATCGTACCGTTTCCACAATAAATACCAACATGTGTGACGGTTCGCCCTGCATTATAAGTTTTTGTAAAAAATATTAGATCTCCTGCCTTTGCTTCCGATGCGGATACCGAAGTACACTGGTCATAAATGCCCTGTGCTGTGGTTCTTGGCAGGTTATGTACGCCGCTGTTTGAAAATACCCAGCATACAAAACCGGAACAGTCAAAACTAGCCGGAGCTGTACCACCAAAAGTGTATGGCATTCCCAGATACCTGTTTGCTTCACGCATAAGCGTCTGTACGGTTGCATCATCATAAGATTCCGGTGGTATCACATTGCCGGTTCCTCCTCCGGTGCCGCCCGTTGTTTCTCCATAAATGGTCTGTTCTCCTGCTTCAAAATAAAATAACGGGTTATAATATTCCCCGTTATACAGACATTCGATATGAAGGTGGCTTCCGGTACTGCTTCCTGTATTTCCGCTTTTGCCTATATCGTCACCCTTTTTGACACTCTGTCCTGCGGACACATTTAAGCTGTCCATGTGGGCATATTTTGTGGTATATCCCTTACTGTCCGTAATCACCACATAATTCCCATAATAGGAATCGTAAGCCGCTTCCATAACCGTTCCGTCATGCGCCGCATAGACAACTGTACCTGTCGGCACTGCAATGTCCACGCCCCTGTGAAGCTCCTCTGCTCCGGTGTTCGGATTCTTCCGGTATCCATAATAACTGCTGATATAGTAGTACCAGTAGTAATCCACGGGTGTTCCAAATACCTGTAACCCGCCTTTTGTCTCCGTGTAGGCGGCAAAGATTTCTGCCTGTTCCGTATCCATGCGTCCGGCAATAATGCTCTCAAGAGGTGTGACCGTTAAAGTGACTCGAAGGATTGTTACGATATATTCTTCTTCCTCCTCATACTCGTATTCCTCGGTACTGATGCTTCCATCTGCATTTGTAACTGTTCTGGTTCCGGTCTTTGTGACTGTCCTTGTCCGTGTCTCCTCCACTTCCTCAGTAGTAAGGGAATACATGGCATCAAATAATTCCTGAATTTCACTCTCCATTTCTGCGGCAGTAAATTCCGTATGGACTGCGGAAAGATAACTGATCAGTGTATATGGATCATGCCCGATTGCACCAAGGTTATAATCGTATTCATCATATCCCGGGTAATCAGTTTCAATCCGGTCAATCTTGTTTTGCAGCTCCATTTCCTTTTCTGTAAAAGATAAATCTGCTGCATCAATCTCCGCCGGAAGGCTAAGATATGTGCTTGCCATCGTTGTTGTCACAGTTCCGGTAAACATGGAACCGCAGCTTGATAATGCCGACATGATCATAATAAGCAGAAGTGCAAAAATACCGACTGTGATAATGAGTGTTTTATTTTTCGTGGCAATCTCCTGTAACTTCTTTGCAATCCCGGTTGCAGCATTGGCTGTCTTTGTAAATGTTTCCTTTGCAGTCTTGGCTTCTGCTCCTGCCCGCCTTGCCTTGGCATACTCACGCTTGATACGCTGTTTCTGTAGCTGCCTTTGTAACTGCTTCTTAGGACTGTTGCCCTTTAGATGTGGATTTTCACTGATGAATTTCTCATACTCCAGCTTCATATCTGCTGTGACCTGCTTTTTCTTCAATCGTTCTAGGCGGTCACGCTTTCTCTGTGCTTTACTCTTTCTGTGGTATTTCATGTAATGATAAACATCTTCTGCCCGCTGTTCTGTCTTATGTGCGCCCTCAACTGCGGAATTATCCTTTTCTGTCTCTGCAATCTTTCGATGCACAAAATACATATTTTCGGTTTGGAGCTTATGAACTGCTGTCTTTCCCAGTCCGTCCGGCTTAAATGGCTTCTCCACATCCACCGGAACCACAACATACTTTGCTTTTCCGGTCTGCTCATCAAAGACACGCTTCATCTCATACTGCCGCTTTTTCGGCATCTTGTCCTTTGCCTTCTGTAACTTCCGGCGGTTCTTTTCCGACTTATCAAAAGCCTTCTGTACTTTTTGGTCTGTAAATTCGTCCGCCTGCCCCTGCGAAAATGTGGCGTCCTTTGTCTGAAGATCTCCATAATCGGACTGCTTTGCATTTTCTGACTTTGCACGCTCTCTGTGTGCGTATTCTCTCTGCACACGCCTTTTGTGATATTTTCCTTTTTCCTCAGACCGTTGGTAGGTGTCCCTGACATGAACCTCATTTTCCATCGTGCTGTCAGAATCCCCCGGCTGTTCCTCCTGCATGAAACTGTTTTCCTTTAAGAATGCCTTTTCCGCATCGGCTTCTGACTTCTGGACATTGTGACCAGAAGTGTTCTGTTGCTGTTGCAACTGACGGTAATATTTCTTTTTATTGCCCGTTTTTCTCTCTGCTCCAGTTTCCGACTTTTGGACATTGTGACCAGAAGTTACATTTTTTGTATCACTGCCATGGTTCGCATCCCGTGGCAGATTGCTCACAGGCTTCTCATTGGCATGAAAATGATTTTCCGTAGGAAAGGTGTTATCCTGCCTGTGTTCTGTGTGTTTTGCTCCAGTCACTTCCTTATCCTTGGAAAATGTCTCTTTTTCAAATGCCTTTGCCACCTGCTTCTTCTGTCTTTTTTCTGCCATTTTATACTGCGTCCTCCTTCTGCACCGATTCCTCCGGCTTGGTATTCATAATTCTGTAGGTCTTGGTGTCTGTCGGGTATTTATCCACGAATGGAATAACCACATTGTCAAACAGTATCAGACCACTTCCCGGCTCGGAGTTGGTGACATAGGAAAGCTGCTTATCAGAAAGTCCCAGTTTATCAGCGAGAATTGCCTGATCTTTGGCATTCTGATTTAACAGATACACAAAATCGCTGTTACCCAAAATACCTTCAATCTCCTCAGAACGAAGAAAATCGCCCACGTTCTGCGTCAAACCTGTCGGAATACCGCCCCATTTTCTGAAACGCTTCCAGATTTCCACGGAATAAATAGCTGTCTGCTTCTCCTTCAGAAGAAGGTGGAACTCATCACAGTAATAACGGGTAGCAATCTTTCGCTCCCTGTTCTGCGATACCCTGTTCCAAACCGCATCCTGCACGATTAACATACCCAGCTCTTTCAACTGATTTCCCAAGTCTCTGATGTCAAAGCACATGATACGATTGCCGCTGTCTACGTTGGTATGGTGGTTGAAGTAATTCTGGGAACCATGCACATACAGCACAAGGCTGTTTGCGATACGCTCCGCCTTTGGATTCTTATGCTTCAGAAGTGCATTATATAAATCCTCCAGTATCGGCATATTTTCCGGCACCGGATTTTCAAAATACTTATCATAAATATGACGGATACATTCGTCGATGATACCTTTCTCATCGTTCTCCAGACCGTCCTTGCCACCTGCGATCAGGTCACATAATGTTATGATAAAATCCGATTTCAGTTTTAATGCTTCCTTATCCCCCTTATGGCTCAACTGAATATCCATCGGGTTCAGATAATCTTTGGAATTAGTGGCAAGTTTTACCACCTGTCCATGTAGTGCTGCCACTAGTGCAAAATACTCGCCTTCCGGATCGCAGATGATAATATCGTCCTTTGTGATAAGAAAACAGCTTAAAATCTCACGCTTTGCACTAAAACTCTTACCACTTCCGGGAGTACCTAAGATAACTCCGTTCGGTGTACGGAGCCTTTTTCTGTCTGCCATAATCATGTTGTTGCTAAGTGCATTTAATCCGTAATAGATTGCCGGTGCAGGCATAAACAATTCCTGTGTGCAGAATGGTACTAAGATTGCGGTACTCTTTGTGGAAAGGGTACGCTCAATTCCGGTTTCATTGCACCCAATCGGTGCAGATGCCATAAGTCCCTGTTCCTGTAAATACTGTAAACATCTGAGGTCACAGTTTGCCTGCTGAATAATACCGGACACCCTCTGCATTAAGCTCTCCAGTTCCCGCTTGGTTCTGCCATAACAGGTAATAAGGAATGTCATGTTGATCATCTTCTGGTTGCTCGTATTCAAATCATCAAGAAATTCCAGCGTGTCCTTTTCATAAGTCACGATGTCTGTTGGAAGAATATCCATATCGTAGCCGCTTCGGACTGCCTTTTTCTGCTCTTCAATCTTCATTTTCTGGATATTGGAAATAACCGCTTTTAACTTCTTGATTGCCTTTACCGGATCTTCCGTCTGCATGTGCATGGAAATCGTAAGATTAGCATCAATATCCAGAAGATGCTTGATCAGCTCGTCCGTAAACTTCGGTGCGATAATATCCAGATAGGACACACAGCCATACATATTCCCCGACTTGAAGCGGTTCGGATAGCGGAAATCAAATCCCGGCGGTGCAATATAGTCCTTGACCGACTTACCGGATTCTGCCAAATCCTTAAATGAAAAACGGAAAGGCTCCATGGTATCCTGATTAAAATATTCATGCAGGATGCGCAGTCTTTCCTTTCCGTCCAGTCCCCTCGCAAGGGTTCCTATGTTGTTTAAGTTCCGTATGACATCTTTTTCAATGTTGTTAAGGCGGCTCTTGGCTTCCTTGTAGCCGTTGCTTTCTACACCAAAAATCAGATATTTTGATTTGATGATACCGTTGTTGCCCTTTGCCGCCTGCTTCTTTAACATTTCCGTATATTCCTCACGAATATCGTTAAAATCATCCTCCTGCCACGGAATGTCAAACTGTTCCGTAAGCATCTGCTCGTTGACCTGCCTGTTGAAAAGCACCAGTTCAAACTTCACAGACGGATCAAAATAATTGATGAGCTTACTGTACTGTGCCAGTATGTCCGCCTGGTCATCCACTTCCAGAAGCTCATAGTTTATATCAAAAAATTCCACCATCTTTGTATAATAACGGTGGCTGACCTGACAGATACCGTCACGGAACATCTTTTCAAAAGTGATCGTCCTTTGTGCGGTAGTCGGCTTTTCTTTCTCAATGCTCTTTCCCGATAAAATATGCTTTAACTGTATAAGACGCTTCTTTTCTGAAAAGGTAAGACCGCCACTTTTACTGTTGTTCCTGCTATTGCCTTTATAACTGCTTTTTCTGCGGCTTTCCGGTTCTGCCTTTTGCTTTTTCTTCAAGATAACGAACCTCCCTTCGTAATTTTTCTTTTTCTTCCAACTGCTTGTATAAGTTCTCTGACCGGTATGGTCTTATGCCCGGTGTGAGTATCTTCTGCCGGAGCATAAAATACAAAATCTTCTCCGCCGGAAACCCGTTTTTCTCATACATCGCAAAAAAGAAGAACGGAAGCATTGCTCCCATCATAAGAAGTGATGCGGCTGATGTTCCGATCAGTCCCTTGGTTAAAAAATACAAGGGAATCCCGGCTACTGCCGCACCGCTGAAACAGATGATCTGTCTCTTTGTCAAGTTCAGTGCCACTTTTGTCTTGATACCGGACAAATCCTTTGGCACCTGCACGGATATTGCCATATCGTTCCTCCTTTAATGTGCATTCCAGATAGATTTAGACAGGGAACCTGTCTTAAAGAGTGAAAAACATAGGATAACGGTATATGCCGCCACTGACCAGAGTGCGGTATGCAGGTTGTCGGATACTGCCACACCAGCTACAAGCACCGCATAGATAGCGACACACACCATCATAAAAAATCCCTGAAATGCAAGGGCACAAAGTCCCTTAAAATAATTAGTTCCTATCGTTCCCCATTCCCGGTTGGTTACGGTTGCACAGGGAACGGGTGCTACTGATACATAAAGATATATTTCAATCATTCGCCCATAAAGAATGACGGTGATCAGGACTGACATGATTTTCATACATAAACTGACGATCATGGTCTCCATTCCAAGTCCCAACAGCTCTCCTATGCTCATTTCCGAAAACTGCTCATTGAACATCGTCTGCAGCGTACTTGAAACATCAATACTGGTTTCCCCGCTGATTGCTGCGGCGGCAGAATTGACGATGTGGCTTCCCACATCAAATACCGCCATTACAATGTCAAAAGTCTTGCTTAACAGCATGACTGCAATACACGCTTTCATAAAAAAACGGATAAAAATTGCCGTATTGAAGTCATGCAGATTATTCTTGTCAATAACCATGGAAATAAGCTCATA
>OLWZ01000282.1_pt1 | contig 33812 bp, 34 predicted proteins | sample 1674011 | NCBI WGS metagenome assembly OLWZ01 (sample SAMEA103958137, study PRJEB25191) | human gut metagenome | biome: human-associated habitat [ENVO:00009003]; feature: intestine environment [ENVO:2100002]; material: feces | place: Germany | collected 2013/2015 | reverse complement strand
GCGTGTTGTAATCTGCTTTGAGGGTGTTGAGTCTGCATTTTATCTCTATATCAACGGCGAAAGAGTGGGATACAGCGAGTCAACCTTCCACAGAAGCGAGTTTGATGTTTCGAAATATATTAAGGAAGGCTCAAACGTTATCGGTGTAGAAGTTTATCGCTGGTGCACCGGTTCTTGGCTTGAGTGTCAGGATATGTGGCGCTTGGGCGGTATCTTCCGTGATGTATATATTTATACTACCGAAAAGCAGTATATCAGGGATTTTGAGGTTGTTGCCGAGCCTGACGTTACTTTAAACGACGGCTATGCAGATATTCTTGTTAAAACTAACGGTTCTTATGAAAGCCTCAGCCTTGATTTGAGTATTCTTGACAAAGACGGCAACACTGTTGCGCTTGACAGCCAATATGCTAATGAGGATCACCAAACTAAACTTAAGGCGATTGTTACCGACGTTAATGTTTGGTCAAGCGAAAGCCCTTATCTTTATACTATGGTAATTACTCTTAAGGATAACGGAATGCCGATTGAATATATCAGCCAAAAAATCGGCTTCAGAAAAGTCGAGATTAAGGACGGAATTATTCGTATCAATAATCAAAGAGTAGTATTTAAGGGTACTAACAGGCACGAATTTGATTGCCATACCGGCAGATATATGAGTGAAGATGTAATGCGTTATGATATTGAGATGATGAAAAAGTCCAATATGAACGCTGTTCGTACCTCTCATTATCCTAACGACCCTAAATTTTTGGAGCTTTGCGACGAATACGGTCTTTATGTTATTGATGAAAATAATATGGAAACTCACGGAACGGGTTGGTCAACTATTGTAGGCTGTCCTCAGCTTCCGGCGTCACGTCCTGAATGGGAAAAGGCTTGTATGGAGCGAATTAAGGCTACGTACAACAGGGACAAGAATGTGACAAGTGTTGTTTGCTGGTCGCTTGGCAACGAATCTCTCGGCGGTGCTATTCCAAAGAAAATGTATCAATTTATTAAGGATACTGATAAAACAAGATTTGTTCATTTTGAATGTCACCGTGCCCCTGATGAAAAGGAGCTTTCGGATGTTCAGTCAAAGATGTATGCAAGGCCTTGGGAATGTGAGGAATATGCTGTAACTCAGCGTGACGGCAGACCGTATATTCTGTGCGAATATACTCACGCTATGGGTAACTCTTGCGGTTCTACCGACGAATATACACGCCTTTGGGATAAATACCCTTGTTTGCAGGGCGGCTTTGTTTGGGATTGGGTTGACCAAAGTATTCTTACCAAGGATGAAAACGGAAAGGAATATCTTGCCTACGGCGGTGACTTCGGCGAAAACCCGCACGACGGTCATTTCTGCGGCAATGGGCTTCTTTTCGGTGACAGAAAAGTTACTCCTAAGCTTTGCGAGATAAAAAAGCTTTATCAAAATGTTGATTTCAATGCTATTGATGCCGCTCGAGGAATAGTTGAGGTTAAAAATAAATTTATGTTTACTAACCTTAACGAGTATGAGCTTCATTGGAGCCAAAGCTCTGACAAGGGTGAATTTTGCAGCGGTACTCTCGTTTTGGATGTTAAGCCGGGCGAAAAAACCGTTATTGACCTTGAACTGAGCAGAATTAAGACAGAGTGCTATCTTAATCTCGAATTAAAAACAAAAGAAGATAATGAATATTGCAAGGCAGGTCACATTGTTGCTGAGGAGCAATTTGTAATAAACGAATTTGAAAATACATACGATGAGCTTGAAGTTGACCAGCCGCTTATTGTTGATGATACATACGGTTCACTCAGAGTAATAAGTGATGACGTAAACGTAAGATTTGAAAGAAGAGAGCGCAATCAGCTTTATTCTATAAAGGTCGGCGGTGAAGAACTTTTGAGTGCTCCTATGCGCCTTAATTTCTGGAGAGCGCTTACCGATAACGACCGTGGCACAAGAGCCGGTTCACGTCTCGGTTGTTGGAGAGATGCAGGCGACACACCGGGTATTTTCAATAATACGAAATGGAGTATTAATAATTATAAGGTGCTTGAGGACGGCAAAAAGGTTATTATTACAGGCGGTGCAACCGTTTGCACACAGCCTGAGTCTAAGGCACAGGTGATTTATACGATTACTTCAAAGGGTATGGAAGTTGACCTTCAGTTTTATCCCGATGCATCGCTTCCTGAAATTCCTGAGGTTTCCGTTCTTTTCGAGCTTCCTAAGGATTTTGAAAATCTTACATATCTCGGCAACGGCCCTGAAGAAAATTATATTGACAGATGCAACGCTGCTAAAATCGGTCTTTATAACACGACTGTAAATGACCTTTGGGTTGACTATCTTAAACCGCAGGAATGCGGCAACAGAACAGGTGTAAGATATGCTACTCTTGTCGGTAACAAAAAAGTATTTTCAGTAGTTGCCGAGCCGCAAATGGAGCTTAATGTTTGCCATTATCTTCCTAAGGAAATTGAAGATGTTTGGCACCAAAAGGATATGCCTGAATATAACAAAACCGTTGTAAGGCTTATTGCAAGGCAACAGGGTATCGGAGGATATGACAGCTGGGGCGCTCATTGCAACGATATGTATAAAAACAAAACAGATAAGACCTACAGGCTTAAATTCCAAATAAGATTTTGATATTTATAAGCCTTAAATCATATATTATATGGTGCATTTTTTGGCAAACTGTTTATTATTGCAAAGTGCAAAACAGACCGTTTGGCTAAAAATAACTTGACTTTTTTTATAAAAGTAATATAATTCAATATTAGATAACGCATAAAATAAATAAATAATGAAATTAACTATTAAAGTTGGTTAAGAGAGGATTTAATTATGGCTTCTTTCAAGGAAAAGGTTGCGTCGGTAGCGGTTGAACAGGCCGTTAAGTATGCACGCAAGGATTTCAAGAGAAACGCTCCGAGAATTCTCAATCTCGTAGAAAAATTTGACGTTAAAAAGGTAAACCGTTCAACATATGCAGGTCTTCATAAGGTTATGGATGACCCTAATAACAATTGGATGAAGTTTGCAGAGGATTTGATTTGCAACATGGACGAACACGTGCTTACAAAGCTTGTTCCTCCGCTTATGAATGTTGCAATAAACAGTTATACAAAGAGAATGGCAGCTATTGAAAAATACGGCTGTAACGTTCCTTGGGCTATTCTTATGGACCCGACTGCCGCTTGTAACCTTAAATGCACAGGCTGTTGGGCAGCAGAATACGGCCATACAAGCTCACTTTCTTATGATGACCTTGCAAGGATTATCAAAGAAGGTAAAGAGCTTGGTACTTATATGTACCTTTACACAGGCGGTGAGCCTACAATGAGAAGAAAGGACCTTATGCGCCTTTGCCGTGAAAATCCGGATTGCGCATTCCTTTCATTTACTAACGGTACTCTTATTGATGACAGCTTTGCTGACGAAATTAAAGAGGTCGGCAACTTCTATCCTGCATTCTCAATTGAGGGATATGAAGAAGAAAATGACTTTAGAAGAGGTCAGGGCACATTTAAAAAGTGTACTGCCGCTATGCAAAGGCTTAAAGACAGGGGTGTTCCTTTCGGCGCTTCCCTTTGCTACACAAGCAAAAATACAGATGTGCTTGCATCTGACGAATATATGGATTGGCTTATTGAGCGTGGCGTTAAATTTGCTTGGTTCTTTACATATATGCCGACAGGCAACGGTGCTGTAACAGATCTTATGGTTTCTCCTGAGCAGCGTGCTTTGATGTATAAGAAAATGCACGAGTGGCGCCATACCAAGTCTATTTTTGCTCTTGATTTCTGGAATGACGGCGAGTATGTTCAGGGCTGTATCGCAGGCGGTCGCCATTATTTCCATATCAATTCAAACGGTGACTGTGAGCCTTGCGCTTTCGTTCACTATTCTAATGTTAATATTAAGGAACATTCTGTTCTTGAAGCGTTGCAAAGTCCGCTCTTTATGGCTTACAAGCGTAATCAGCCTTTCTCAAACAATATGCTTCGTCCTTGCCCTGTTCTTGATAATCCGGGCGCTATCAGCAAGATGGTTGCAGAAACGGGCGCATATTCAACAGAAATGCAGCATCCTGAATCGGCAAACGAACTCTTTGATAAGACTATTGCCGCTGCTAAGGCTTGGAAGGTTAAGGCAGATGAACTCTTTAACCGTGACGAGTATATTGCAAAGCACGTTAAAGATGAAAATATGTATAATTATGAAAAGCCGGACGAGGAGAGAGAATTCTCTGAGTTTGAAAAGACAGAAGATTAAAAATTAAAACGTCGGAGCGTACATATATTTATTATGTACGCTCTTTTGCCGTATTTGCAGTTGCGGCGCATACGAGGGAATTTTATGTTTTTTAGAAAGAAAGAATTTGGCTCAGGTAAATATGATTTTATTATTGCAGGTCTTGGAAATCCCAGTGCTAAATATGAAATGACACGTCATAATGCCGGCTTTCTTTCAATGGATTTGTTGTCTATTGAGGAGGGTGTGGATATAAAAAAATTAAAGCATCACGCTCTTTGCGCAGATATGACCGTTGAGGGTAAAAAATGCCTTGTTATGAAGCCTCAAACTATGATGAATGCAAGCGGTGAGGCTATCGGCGAGGCGGCAAAGTATTATAAAGTTCCGGCTGAAAACGTTATTGTTGTATATGACGATATTTCACTTGATGTCGGCAAAACAAGAATTAGGCGCAAAGGCTCTGCGGGCGGCCATAACGGAATAAAGAGCATTATTGCTCATTTGGGCAGTGAAAATTTTCCGAGAGTTAAGGTCGGAGTAGGCAAAAAGCCAAATCCGGAATACGACTTGGCAGCTTGGGTTTTGGGTAGATTTCCAAAGGAACAGGAGGCTGATTTAAAATCGGCACTTGAGCATGCAACTGCCGCTGTAAGATTAATAGTTTCGGGAAAAATAGATGAGGCTATGAATAAGTATAACTCATAATATAATAATCAATTGAAAGGATAAGGTGATAAGCATTGTCCTGTTTTTCTAATGAATTTAATAAAAGCAAGGAATTTATAAACCTCAGCGAAAGTGTTAATGCCGATAATGCTCCCGTTGGGGTTATAGGTCTTTCCGACGTTTCTAAGTGCTTTGTTGCTCATTCGCTTTGCCAAAAGGGTGAAAAATCATTTATTATTACACCCGACGAGGCGACTGCCGTTAAGGTGCAGGAGTGCTTGAGCGAACTTCAAGACGGAGTTTTGCTTTACCCGACAAGAGAGATGACTTTTGTTGAGGTTGCAGGCGTGAGCAGGGATTTTGAGCATATTAGGCTTGGTGTTTTGTCACGCATACTTCAGGGCGATTATTCGGCTGTTGTTATGTCGGCAGCAGCTGCGTGCCAATATACTATGCCGCCTGAGGAACTTGAAAAAAGAACGTTTAAAATCAGCGTTAACGATGAGATTAATATAGCAGAGCTTGAAAAAAAGCTTGTTTTTGCAGGATATACCCGTTATGACCAGGTTGACGGAACAAGCCAATTTGCTGTGCGTGGCGGAATTATAGATATTTTTCCGACCTATCTTAACGAGCCTGTAAGAATTGAATTTTGGGGCGATACCGTTGATACTATTTCGAGTTTCGATATCGACACTCAAAGGCGAAGCGGCAAGGTCGATTTTATTGAAATTACTCCGGCCAACGAGGTACTTGTTGACGATAATTTTAAATTTGCCGATAAAATCGAGGCACTCTCAAAAGGATTAAAGGGCAAGGCGATTAAGGCAAGGGAAAAGCTTAATAATGATATTGATAAATTAAGGCAGGGGCTTCATCTCAATTGCCTTGATAAGTATTTGCCGCTTATTTATAATTCAAACGGTGTGTTTGATTATGATTTTGACAGGCTTTTTGTAGTTGAAAGCGCAAGAGTTAAGGAAAAAATGATTAAGCAGGAAAAGCTTAATCTTGAAGAACTTAAATGGTTTGTTGAGGACGGTACGCTTTGCAAAGGGCTTGATAAATTTAATCTTAATTTTGACGAGCTTAAATCTGTTTATGAAAAGCATAATGCAATATATATGGATTCTTTACCTCGTGGAAGCTTTGACACACCTGTCGCTCACCTTGCAAACTTCCGTGTTCAAAGTTTTAATGCGTGGAGCGGTACTCTTTCTCAGCTTAAGGAGGAGCTTTTTCCTCTTTTCAAGGGCGGATATACGGTTTGCATAATGGCAGGCACTGTCAGGGCAGGCAAAGCTCTTTGCAAGGATATTGAGGATATGGGCTTTATCAATACAGTTTTCTTTGAAAAAAGACCTGAAAAGCTGCAAAATAAGGCTATCAATATTCTTACGGGCACAATTCAGTCAGGTTTCCAAATAAGCGATATGAAGCTTGCGGTTATTACCCATTCAAAGACTAATCAAAGCACCAAAAAGGCAAAAAAAGCGTCATCAAAAAATGCTATTCATTCGCTTGACGAGCTTACCGTCGGCGATTATATTGTTCATAATATTCATGGTATCGGTGTGTTTGAGGGTATTCATGCACTTGAACTTAATAAGGTAAAAAAAGACTATATAAAAATCAGCTATGCAAAGGGCGATACACTTTACGTGCCTGTTACCCAACTTGATTTGGTATCAAAATATATAGGCCCTAAAAACGATACCAATGTTAAAATTAATCGCCTCGGCTCAGGCGAATGGAAAAAGACTAAGGCTAAGGTGCGCTCTTCTGTTAAGGATATGGCTAAGGAACTGATTGCGCTTTATGCTAAGCGAATGAGCACAAAAGGATTTGCTTTTTCTGAGGATTCCGATATGCAGCGTGATTTTGAAATGCGCTTTGAATATGACGAAACGGATGACCAGCTTAGGTGCAGCGAGGAAATTAAGCACGATATGGAAAAAACCGCACCTATGGACAGACTGCTTTGCGGTGACGTTGGTTTTGGCAAAACGGAGGTTGCACTTCGTGCAGTATTTAAATGTATAAGCGACTCAAAGCAATGCGCCATTCTTGTGCCTACAACGGTGCTTGCAATGCAGCATTTTCAAACTGCGCTCAAAAGGCTTGAGCCTTATCCCGTAAAGGTGGAGATGATATCTCGTTTTGTATCTCCCAAAAAGCAAAAAGAAATACTTCAAGGGCTTGCCGACGGCTCGGTTGATGTTGTGGTAGGTACTCATAAGCTTTTAGGCAAATCAATTAAATTTAAAGATTTAGGGCTCCTTATAGTTGATGAGGAGCAACGATTCGGCGTGGCGCAAAAGGAAAAAATAAAAGAAAAATTTCCTCGTGTTGATGTTCTTACCCTTTCAGCTACCCCTATTCCCCGTACGCTCAATATGGCAATGAGCGGCATCAGGGATATGAGCCTTATTGAGGAGGCACCGGGTGAGCGCCACCCTGTTCAAACCTATGTTATCGAATATGACGCTGAAATTTTGCAAGAGGCAATGGAACGTGAAATAAACCGTGGCGGTCAATGCTATTATCTTCACAATAATGTTGAAACTATTGAGCATAAAGCTATGATGATTAAAAAAGCAATTCCTCAGGCAAGGGTGGGTATTGCCCACGGTCAAATGAGTGAGGAGGAACTTTCAAGCGTTTGGCGTGATTTGCTTTCGGGTGATATTGATATTCTTGTGTGCACAACTATTATTGAAACGGGTGTTGACGTGCCTAACTGCAATACTCTTATTATTGAAAATGCAGACAGAATGGGTCTTGCCCAGCTTCACCAAATAAGGGGACGTGTAGGCAGGTCATCAAGGCGTGCATATGCCTATTTCACGTTTACAAGAGGCAAGGAATTGACCGATATTGCAACGAGGCGACTTGAAGCTATCAGGGAATATACTGAGTTTGGTTCGGGCTTTAAAATTGCTATGCGTGACCTTGAAATCAGGGGCGCAGGCTCGCTTTTGGGAAATAGACAGCACGGTCACATGGAAGCAGTTGGATACGATATGTATTTAAAACTTCTTGAAGAAGCCGTTGCTATGGAAAAAGGCGAAATCAGTGAAGAAGAGCCGGAGGAGAGAGAATGTCTTATTGACGTTCAAATCGATGCTCATTTGCCGGAGGAATATATTATTTCCACATCGCAAAGGCTTTCTATGTATAAGCGCATCGCCGCAATTAAAAATGAGGCTGACGCTCAAGATGTTTATGACGAGCTTACAGACCGATTCGGCGCACCGCCGTCATCTGTTTGGGGGCTTATAGAAATTGCCCTTTTGCGAAACAGTGCAAAGGCACTCGGCATAACGGATATTGTTCAGCGAAACGGCTCTGTTTTGTTTTATTCAAGCGAGCCGGATATCAAAACCGTTGCGATACTTAATGCGTTTATGAAAGGCAGAGTTACTCTTTCTGCGGCTAAAAGGCCGTATATCGCAGTTAAGCTTGACCCGACCGAGGCAACGCTTGAAACGATACGTGAAACGCTTAGAATAATGAGCGAAGCCAAAGAGCATTACAATAGCAATAAATAAAATAATAACCGCTGCAGTATTTCTTAATTGAAACGCTGCAACGGTTTTCTTTTTATATTTGATTTTATTTACTATTCTTCAGGGAACATAACGATAAGAAGCATTTTGAATTGTTCCTTTGCAAAAACAGCGTGAGGCTTTTTGGCAGGCATAACGATTGTTTCGCCCTCGTTTAAAATAAATTCTTCGCCCTCAATTGTGATTTTGCCGACTCCGTCAAGAGCAACAATCATAGCGTCACCGCCCGATTCGTGAGTGCTGATTTCTTCGCCCTTGTCAAATGCAAAAAGAGTAAGCGAATGGTGTTCGTTTTGCGAAAGGGTTTTGCTGACGATTTGACCTTTTTGGTATGTCACTTCGTCTTTGATTTTGAGAACTGTTTTGTGCTCAATGTTTTTGATTAATTTATCCATTTGTATCTCCTTGATTATTCTGCTTGTGACGTTTTACAAGTTCTTCAAGCATTTTGTTGTGCGATTTTTTGTCTATTTCATATTTGAGAGTAGGAATAACCGCTAAAATCATACCGATTGCAGGCGGAATTGAAATAAGAAACCACATAGCTTTTGAATAAGAAGTGTAGTCTGTTGCAAAATTTGCACCGTTTGCAATAGCCTCGTTCATTTTATTTATGTTGATATCCGTATATCCTACTGCGTCAAAAACATAGCCTGAAATAATGGAACTGATGCCTGCCGAAAACTTGGTAATAAAGCTTTGACCGGAGAAAAAAATTCCGTCAGGTCTGTAACCGTGATGATATTCCTCATAGTCAATGCAATCGCTAATCATAACAGATTGGCAAACGTTTACTCCTCCAAAGCCCATGCCTGTGCCAAAGAATAAAATTCCGTCAATAACCACAAAGCCTATTTTAGAAAGGTCAGTCGGCGCTATTAAGTATACGACAAACAAAAGTACAAATGCAACAGCGCTCAGTCCGCTGAAAAGATTGTATACTTTTTTTGTTTCATATTTTCTCATAAGAGCAGGGGAGATTGCCATTGAAACAAATTGACCTATAAAAAGTCCGCCGGCTAAAATAAGCACGATTATGAATATATCAAGCTTTGTAAACGCATAGGTGAGGTTGCCCTTGCAATAGTAGTATGTCAAAAGCGTCATTGCAATATTCATCATAAGCTGCAACGGTGCACGCAGAAGTCCGCTTATAAGAATACGTCTGAAAGGCTTGCATTTCCACATAAGAGCAAAGCTTTCTTTCATAGTTTTTGTTTCACTGCCGTTAGGTACTCTTTCCTTTGTTCCTATACCTGCACATTCAAACAGCGCCGAACCTATAATTGTGATTATAATTGCCGCAACGATAAATCCCTTTTGCGCATTTGTGTCTAAGCCAAAAGCGGAGTTTAGCGATTGCGACACTGCAACAATTGAAATCACAACCAAGCCGGCACCGATTGACGCAATAATTCTAGAAAGAGAAATAAGCGAACTTCTGTCCTTTTCGCTTTCCGTTATTCGTGAAATAATGCCCCATAGAGGAATATCGCCAACCGTATAGCTCATTCCCCACAGCACATAGGATATTGCCGCCCAAGCAACAATAAATATCATAGCCGTTTTGTTGCCGTTTGCCTTTGCGTTTGCATAGTTGCCGTTGAAGAATGCCGCTATCGTAATAACGCATATAACAATAGGTGAAAAAATGAGATAAGGTCTGCATTTACCCCATTTAGTTCTTGTTTTGTCAACTATCGAGCCCATCATCGGGTCATTGATTGCGTCCCAAATTCTCGCTATTGCAAATATCCAGCCAAGCGCAATAGCCGGCAGGCAAATTACATTTTGAAAGTAATAATAAAGCCCGACGGCAACTACATTATAAATCATATTTTGACCGAACATTCCGGTCAAAAACATATTTCTTTCTTTTTTTGAATATGTGTTTATATTTTCCATAATATTTCCCTTATTAGTCTGTTATAAGCTGTTCATATAAAAGATTTTTAATTTCTTTAGGCGGTTTTGAAATCTTTAACGCCTTTAGCAATTCTTCTCTTGTTTGCGCATTTTTAAACGGTTTATAATATGCTGTTTTTTTAACCGTTTGCTCCTGCCAGCGTGACATTGAATTGATAACTCTTTCCTTATAGTCAGGCATTTTTATAAGTTTTATATTTGTAAGTTCAATTTCTATATCATCGCTTGAAAAATCTACCTCAATGCTCAAAGCGCTGTCTGAATTTGAAATTGTAAATTCCTTATTAAGTTTAATATCTGCGCTTTCGATTTCCTTAAACGTGATTTTATATTTCCTGCCGCTCGGTATAACCTCGCAATCGCCGAAAGGCGCTTTAATCGTTAATTTAATCTTGCGGGATTTTTCGTCAAACGTGTTTAGAATTTTAGTTTTTGCATTATGCTCTTCAAAATTCACTCTGCCGTTATCTTCGTAAAGGGTGAAACTGTTGTTGCCGTTAAATATCCAAAATTCAAGTGCTTTAGGGTTTGCCGAGGAGTTGCCGTCATCGTTAGATAACGGAATAATTGCGCCCTCTTTCGCAAGAACGGGAATATCGTAAAGCTCACGGTTAAGCGTTATATCCATAGGGCCGTGGTATTTTTGAAGAGTGAAAATATCTGTGTAAGTGCCTTTGGGTATCCAAGCTTTTGCCGTTGCCATATTAGTTTTTTTATTTGTTTTCGATGTTATGGGGGCTGCAATAAGCTCGCTTCCGAAAAAGTATTCATTAGGCACATTAAAAGCGCTTTCTTCGTTTGGATAAGCGTAATACATAGGCTTGCAAAGAGGTGTGCCGTTTTTGTGGCATTTGTAATCCATAGTGAAAATATAAGGAATAAGCCTGTGCCTGAAATTAAGCCACTTTTTAGCGCTTAAATAAACGTCACGTCTGTATTTCCACGGTTCCTTGCCGAGCAAATCGTTTGACGTTGAATGAAGCCTTAAAATAGGAGAAAATACTCCGAATTCAATCCATCTTAAATACAGTTCATCGTCCTTGTAGCCGAAATGGTGACCGCCGATATCATGGCTCCACCAAAAATATGCCGCATTAGCCGCATTTGCAGTAAAATAAGGCTGAAAGTCAAGAACCTTATGATTTATAGCCGTATCGCCGGAGAAGCCTAACGGATATCGGTGTGAGCCAAGCCCTGCGTAGCGTGACAGAATAAGCGGCAGCTTTCCGTTTTCCGCATTGTCAAGAAAATGATAATGATTTAATGCAAGAAGCGGGTCAAGGCCCTCAATATCACTCTTTTTACCCTGTTGCCAATCTATCCACCAAAAGTCAACGCCGTCTTTTTCATACGGCTTGTGTACCTTGTCAAAATACGCATTCCAAAAATCATCGCTTTTGCAGCTGAATTTGACGTCCTCTTTTGTTTCGGGGTCAATGCCGACTGCCTTTGCAACGTCATTGTACATATCCTCAAAATGCCTTATTCCGTCGGCAGGGTGTAAGTTTAACGTCACCTTTAAATTGCGGTTTTGAAGATTGTTTAAAAATGATTTATAATCCTTAAAAAGTTTTGTGTTCCAGCTGTATCCCGTCCAACCGTTTGCATTTATTTTGAATTGCTTTTTTAAATCTACCCAATGCCAATCCATATCAATTGTTGCAACGGTAAGCGGGATTTTTTCTTTTTCAAATCTGTCCATCAAATTGATATATTCGCTGTCGCTGTATGCGTGGTATCTGCTCCACCAAACGCCGAGAGCAAAGCGTGGCACAAGGGGAGTATAGCCTGATAATTCAAAAAATGCTTTTATCGTTTTGCTATAATCTTTGCCGTAGGCGAAGCAGTAATAGTCCTTGCCGCCGCTTCGTTTTACAAAATGCCCCTCGTCATCAAAAAGAAAGCTTGTGCTGTCATCAAGCAAAAATGCGCCGTCTTTTGTAATTAAGCCGTCATCAAGCGGTACTTTGCCAAACGTTGCGTCAAGCGTTCGCCTTGTGCCCTTTAAGTTCTTTTGCTTTTTAAAATATTGCGTTTCATCGCTGCTTTTTATTTTAACGCAAATCGGAGTGCCGTTTTTTATAATGAAAATAACGTCACTTGTTTCGACAAGTATTTTGTTTTTGATTTTTTTGACATTAAATTTGCCGACTTGAAAATTCCTGTTGAGCACGGTAAAACTTGCCAAATCGGTAAAAGTGCCTGCCTCAACTCTTATCAGCCGAGAGGTTAAATATGTAATTCTGATATCGTCAATTATTTTTATTTGATTTTTATTTGCTTTTGCATCTGTTTTAATGATTAAAGATTTCTTTAGCATAATAACTCCGTTTCAGCAAAAATGTATAAAGTCCTATAAATATATCATATAGCAAATATAAATAAAAGTAAAGCAAAAAATGCTTAAAAAACTATACAATATAACAAAAGCGTTGCGAAATATTCGCAACGCTTAAACAAATAGTGAGATTAATATAATCTAAAAATAAATATTATCAAGCCGTATAAAAATGCCGACGCCGTGCCGTAAACTATGACGGGACCTGCGATTGAAAACATTTGAGCTGCGGTACCGAGCACAAATCCCTCGTGCTTCCATTCAAGCGCAGGGGATACAACGCTGTTTGCAAAGCCTGTAATCGGCACAATTGTTCCTGCGCCTGCGTGTCTTGCAATTTTATCAAAAACGCCGATACCGGTTAAAACAGCGGTTATAATAATTAATACGCTTGACGTTGCGGCTGAAACTTCCTTTTCGTTTAATCCTGCCTTTTCAAAAATCATAAACAAAATTTGACCGATTAAACAAATTGTGCCACCGATTAAAAATGCCTTAATGCAGTTTAACACCTTTGGCGAATTCGGGCTTGCTTTGTCAGTCATTTTGCTGTAATCGTCCTTGCTGATGCTCATTATCTGTCACCTCTTTATTAATTTTTACAATCTTATAATAATTATTCACTTGACTTTTTTGATTATATCTTGTAATATCATAATATACTATTTGTAAATCATAAACGGAGGCATATTTATGCATCTTATTGAGGTTCGTGACGTATACAAAATATATAATCCGGGTGAAAATCAGGTTAATGCGCTTGACGGTGTATCTATCACTATTGACGAGGGTGAATTTGTTGCCATTATCGGTCAGTCAGGCTCAGGTAAATCAACTCTTATGAATATGCTCGGTTTGCTTGATACTCCTACTCACGGCGAATATTATATCAACGGCAAGCTTGTTGACGATTTAACAGATGACCAAATGAGTGTTATCAGAAATGAGGAAATCGGTTTTATTTTCCAAGGCTTCAACCTTATTTCGTCACTTTCTGCGCTTGAAAATGTTGAACTTCCCTTGGTTTATAGGGGTATGCCGAAGCAGGAAAGGCGTGAAATTTCGCAGCAGGCGCTTGAAAGAGTAGGACTTGGAAGCCGTATTCATCATTTGCCCGCAGAAATGTCCGGCGGTCAGCAGCAACGTGTTGCCGTCGCAAGAGCTATTGCTGCAAAACCTCCTGTTATCTTGGCAGATGAGCCTACAGGTAACCTTGATACAAAATCAACAAAAGAGGTTATGGCAATTTTGCACGAACTTAAGGATGAGGGCAGAACAGTTATAGTTATCACCCACGATAATGAAATTGCGGAAGAGGCAGAACGTGTAATCCGTATTCGTGACGGCAAGGTGGTTGAGGATTATATTAACCCCGGTTATGAGGAAAAATACGGCAGAGAGTCAAAGAAAAATAATAAAAATCCGATTGACGAGGGTTGATACATAATATAATAGGAATTTACAGCAGATATTTAAAACTTTTGAATATCTGCTGTTTTTTTGCTTTTTTTAAAGTTTTGCGCAATAATCGCATTTAAAATATACGCATATATTGAATAAATCGGCTAAAATAAAATTTTTTTAATATTTTTTAGGCAAAATATAGCCTTTATACGTTATATTTCACTCCCTATACGCTGTTAGTGTAGGGAGTTTTTCTTTTGCCCTGCAAAAAAATGATACGGAGGTGTGAAATGTCACGCAGAAAGAAGATAAGCGAAAAGGAGGTATGCGACGGTTTAAGACGTCTTGCATTCGGCGAAATAACGGATGCGGTCAGCCTGCTTTTCGAGCCTGAGGAAAAAATACTCCAAAAGCTTGACACGCTTGATTTGTTTAACGTAAGCGAAATCAAGCGCCCAAAGGGAGGCGGAATGGAGATTAAATTTTTTGACAGGCTTAAGGCTATTGACAAAATCAGAGAAATGGTGAATGAGCAAACGGACAAGTCGCCGACCTCATTTTATGAGGCATTGGAAAAAAGTACGCAGGCGACTAAAAGGCATTATACGGAGGAATTTGATGAATAGATTTATCCCGTTTTCAAAAAAGCAACTTGCCGTTTTGAATTGGTGGTGCAATGGCAGTGACGTTAAAAATAAAAACGGAATAATCTGCGACGGCGCCGTAAGGTCAGGCAAAACGCTTTGTATGGGTATATCGTTTATTTGTTGGTCCTTTTATGCTTTTTGCGATACTTCGTTTGCCATTTGCGGGAAAACAATTTCTTCACTTAGGAGAAATGTTATTACTCCGCTTTTGCCGACGCTTAAAGAGCTTGGTTTCAGCGTTGATTACAGGATTAGCAGGAATATGGTTACGATTTCAAGAGGCAATGTGACTAACCGTTACTATCTTTTCGGCGGCAGAGATGAATCAAGTGCATCACTCATTCAGGGTATGACTTTGGGTGGCGTTATGCTCGACGAGGTTGCACTTATGCCGAGAAGTTTTGTTGAACAGGCGGTTGCAAGGTGCTCTCTTGAAAATTCAAAATACTTTTTCAACTGCAATCCGGAGCATCCTTATCATTGGTTTTATATGGAATGGATAAAAAAAGCCGAAGAAAAAAATGTTTTGTATATCCATTTCACTATGGACGACAATCCCTCTTTGTCCGAAAGCGTTAAAAAAAGATATAAAAGTCTTTATTCGGGCGCTTTTTATGAGCGATTTATTGAGGGAAAATGGGTCACGGCTCAAGGTCTTGTTTATCCTATGTTTTCACCTGAAAGGCACATAAAAAGGTGCGACGGCGGTTTTTCACGATATTATCTTTCGTGCGACTACGGAACGGTAAATCCTTTTTCTTTAGGTCTTTGGGGTGAGTGCGACGGCAAGTGGTATCGGCTTGATGAGTATTATTATTCAGGCAGAGACAACGGTATTCAGCTGACAGATGAGGAATATTACCGTGAGCTTGAAAGACTTGCGAACGGCAAGGATATAACAGCTTTGATTATTGACCCGTCAGCTGCATCTTTTATTCAAACTGTTTTAAGGCACAAAAAATTTCGTGTTATCAAAGCGAATAATGATGTTCTATCGGGTATTAACCGAGTGTGCCAGGCACTCAAGGATGGGGAGATATTTATATATCCCTGCTGTGCCGACGCAATAAGAGAATTTTCAATCTATCGCTGGGATGACAGTATAAAAAAGGATGCGGTTAAAAAGAAAATGACCACGCAATGGATGATATACGATATTTTGTCGCTACTGTTTTGGGCAGAGAGGGACAAGGAAATTCGTTTGCGTCTTTTGCAATAGAAAGGAATTAGCTTTGAAAATTTTAGATTTAAGAAAAAAGAAAAGTCAAAATTCAAATGCTGCATGTGCGGTTCAAACGTCAATCGCTACAAATCATCCTTATTATAATCTTACAAGTTATATGCCGATTAACGGCGAATCGAGAGTATATGCCGAGCTTAGAAATGCGGTTCCTATTTTAGACGCCGCAATTAATAAAATTGTGCGACTTTGCGAGGGCTTTAGGTTTGATACGGGCAATGAAAAAATAAACGATATGATGAACTCGTATTTTGAGTCGATAAATGTCGGCGGAAACCAAAGGGGGATAACCTCTTTCGTTTCAAATTATCTTAATCAGCTTTTAACCTTCGGCACGGCAATAGGCGAAATAGTTATGTGCTCAGACGGGATATATGCGCTTTATAACAGCGAGCTTTCGTCAATTGAGCTTAAAAGGGCAAAAAACGGAATTGATGTCGATTTTTATAATAACGGCTCCAAAATCAATCAGCCGAATTTGATTTTATATTCTGTTTTAAATCCTAAGCCTTCCGATTTGTGCGGCACAAGTTTGCTTTCCGGTTTGCCGTTTGTAAGCAATATTTTGCTCGAAATTTATAATACAATCGGCGAAAATTGGAAGCATGCGGGAAATCTTCGATATTCTGTTATTTGCAAGCCGGATAAGGACAGCGCTTATTCAAACGCAAACGAAACGGCGCAAACCGTTGCAAATGCGTGGAAAGATGCCATGAATTCAAATACCGTTAAGGATTTTGTGGCAGTCGGTGATGTGAGCGTTAAGGTAATCGGTGCAGACAATGCTGTGCTTGACAGTGAAATTCCTGTAAGACAGCTTCTTGAACAGATTGTTGCAAAAACAGGGCTTCCGCCGTTTATGCTTGGCCTTAGTTGGTCGTCAACAGAGAGAATGAGCACGCAGCAGGCAGATATATTGACAAGCGAGCTTGAATCGTACAGACGTATTCTTGAACCTGTGATTAAGCAAATCGGCAATATGTATCTTGCAATGAATGCCTTGCCTTATGAGGCGAATATCGAATGGAAGAAAATTACACTTCAGGATGAATGTGACGAGGCTAAGGCACAGCTTTATACGCAACAGGCAGAAAAAATAAGAAGGGAGATTGAAAATTGAGCTTTGGTTATGTAGAAAAAGGTTTTAGTCCGAGCACTGAGGACTTGAAAAAAATCAATAAGTATACAAGGCGTGAGTTTGACGCAGACAGTCTTTATGTTTTTACTGTTATTCTTTGCGATAACGACATAGACAGGGATTTTGAAAAATTTTCATTATCGGCGCTTAATGAACTTAAAACGCTTTTTGTCGGCAAAACGGGTATCAGCGACCATTCAATGAAATCGAGCGACCAAAAGGCACGTGTTTTTGAAACATGGATTGAAAAAGGCAATACAACAACAGCCGACGGTGAGCCTTATTATATGCTAAAGGCAAAGGCTTATATGCTCAAAAACGAGGAAAACAAAGGATTTATTGACGAACTTGACGCAGGAATTAAAAAGGAAGTTTCAGTTTCCTGCTCATCAAAAAAAGCAACCTGTTCAATTTGCGGCAAGGATAAAAGGCAGTGCAGATGCGAACACGTTTCGGGCAAAGAATATAAGGGCAAAACCGCCTGCACAATTTTGTCAGATATCAGCGATGCGTATGAGTTCAGCTTTGTAGCCGTTCCTGCGCAAAGACAGGCAGGAGTTACAAAAGCATTTGAATTTACAAAGGAGAATAATATGGAGGATATTATTAAGACGCTCAAAAATATGAGCGACGATACTACGGTATCAAAATTTCAGCTTGATTCGCTTTTGAATTATGTTGATTCACTTGAGGATGAGGCAGAGCTTGGCAGAAAGTACAAGAAAAGCCTTGCAAACGAGGTTATAAAGCTTTGCGCCCAGGCTATGCCGGAAATGGATATTAAGGCTTTTTCCTCTGTGGCACAGGTTATGACCGCAAAGGAACTTTTGTCCTTTAAAGAAGCTTTCACAAAGAAAAACCGTGAAAGCACCGCTCATCTTCAAATTAAAAGTAATGACACAAAAACAAATAATACAGTAAATCAATTTAAATTATAATTAACGGAGGAATTAATTTATGTCATACGATAACATTAGAATTGAAAAAAGTTTATACACCACAGGTAAGTCTTTCACTCAGGCACTTGAGGCACTTGACCCGTCAGAAAACTACAAGGGCACATCTCTTGAAGGTCTTGACGCATATGAACGTCAGCTTAAAAGATTTGACATTAAGGTTTCGGGCGAAAACTGCGATACTGTTTCAAAGTTTTTCCAAACTTCCGATTCAGCAGCTCTTTTTCCTGAATTTGTATCCCGTTCTATTAAGCTCGGTATGAGAGAGGCGTGCACCGTAGATAAAATCATTGCAACCACATCTTATATTGATTCGCTTGATTACAGGTCTATTTCGCTTGAAGATACAACTGATTTGGTTGACTTTATAAATGTTGCCGAGGGCAGTGCATTTTCAGATGTAAAGATTACTGTTAAAGACAAGCTTACCAAGCTTAAAAAATACGGCAAGATGATTTCCGCATCATATGAGGCAATCAAGTTCCAAAAGCTTGACCTTTTCTCAATCACACTTCGCAGAATCGGTGAAAATATGGTTTATTATGAGGCATACGATGCACTTGCAACAATTGACAAACCAACCGTAAATAAGATTACATATACCGGTGATACATTTACTTATGATAATCTTATTGATATTTACACAATGATGAAGCCTTACAATCTTACAACAATACTTGTTGACCCTAAGTCATTTGCAAGACTTCTTAAATTACCTGAAATGAGAGACGCAAACGCAGGTCTCGATTTTCACGGCACAGGCAGAATGGTTACTCCTTTCGGTGCAGAGGTTTATTGCCTAAAGGAAATGGATTCCGATACCCTTATTGCAATTGATAAAAACTATGCGTTTGAAAGAGTAATTGCGTCAGACATTACAACAGATTTTGACAAGCTTATCGACCGTCAGATTGAAAGAGCAACAGTATCTACAATTGTTGGTTTCTCAAACATTTTCCCTGATGCCGTTGCTATGCTTGTTAAGGCAAAATAAGGTGATTTATTATGACTGATTTAAGTAAAATTAAAGCGGAATTTATCACTCTTTCGTCTTTGAGTGAGGAAGATGCGGGAAAATATCAATCGCTTATCGAAATGGAATGTGAATATATAAATTCACTTTTAAAAAGCAGCGATGACGAAAATAATTCCTGCGTAATATTTCTTTGCGCTGCAAAGGCTTATTATCGATATATGCTTACTAATCAGTCAGACGGTATCACTTCGTTTAAGGCAGGAGATGTGTCATATTCGCTTGATACGTCTTCTGCGCTTGAAAATGCAAGGGCAATATACAATTTTGCTCTTGAGCAGTGTGCCTCGCTGATTAAAAACAATCATTTTGCTTTTGAGGCGGTGTAATATGAGAAGCGGATATATTATAAAAAATCATCTTGATAAAATCGGAATTGAGGCGACGCTTTATGACGGAGAATGGAACTCAATGCCGTTTAAATGTACCGTAAATCCCTTGTGGCGAAAAAAGAGCAGTGCATTTGACGATGATGTTACAGAACTTGGAATAAATGAAGCAAGATATCATTTGTATCTTGGTCCGAAAACGCATAATGTTATGGAAATAAGCGATAACGGATATTTGCAAACTTCGTCGGGCAAGTATAAATTTTTGAGAAAAGATGCAGTGAAAATAAACGACGAGGTTATTTATTATACAGGCATTTTAAGAGAAATTAAGGAGGCAGTATACGATGAATATTAATGATTTTATAATCACCTTTGCAAAAGCTCTTAAAGCTGATTATTTTTTTAAAAATATTAAAATCATCAAGCCTTTTGAAAATGTATCTTATGCCGGTGAAATAAAAAATACGTTTGTTTGTGTCGGTCTTGACGAGATGGAAATTACGCCGATAGAGCTTGGCGATGATACAAAATATGCAAATGTCAAAATTAAGGTCGGTATATTTACCGAGAAAAATAATTCTGCTTTTGCAAAGGATGTGTTTTTAAATATTTGCAGGGTAAGCCAAAAATTTAATATTACTTCAATAAAAGCACAGCCTCTTGAATATGTAAAGCAAGCCAAGGGATATAGGCTTAACGGCTATTTTTCATTCGGCACAAATATTGATTTCGGAGGTGAAAGCGGTGAATGAGGATTATGAACAGGCGGAAAATATAAGCGAAATTATCCGTCTTGATAAAAATCGATATGATAAATCCGCAGGTGAATAATGAAAGAATTTAAAATGAGATTTAAGGATTTTGTGTTTGATACAAATCCGTCATATATTCAGGTTATTACCTCTCGTGATGTTTCAAACACTTCTGTCTATGACGGAAAAGGAATTACTCAGGATATATCACAAAAACCGATTATCGTTAAAGGAAAGGGTACTTTTTTCTCAGACGATGCAGAAGAAAAATGCGCTCGCCTGTCATATCTTTTAAGGCAGGGAGGCGCAGGCGAACTTCATTGCCCGTCGCTTTATCCTATTGAGGCAATTTTTACCGAGTTTAAGTATGATTCAAGTGCAACGCTCGGTAAAATCGAGTATGAATTTGAGTTTACTCAGGTGTGTGATGATAAAAAGGAAATTGCTCCTCTCGATTATATTGTTGCATACGATGGGGATACTGCTTTTGATATTGCGGCAAGGGCAAATATGAGCGTTGACGAAATTATGCAATTAAATGATATAGAAAGTCCGTTTTCAATAAAGAAAGGGGAACGGGTGAAGCTGAGATGAAAATTGTTTTAGTGACAACGTTGGGAAAGGAAATAATACCAAGCGGTATTGTTTCAGCCGTTTTAACACAGACGGCAGAGGTTGCTTGCGACAGTCTAAGCATTAAAATTATCGGCGGCAAATCGCTTGATGAAATTGAGAGAGTATATGCTTATAAAAATAACAAACTGATATTTAACGGCTATTGCGATTGCCAGAGGACAACTGCTGATGAAAGAGGATTTGAAACATATATTTATGCTCGTTCAAGCGCCTGCCTTTTGGTTGATAACGATGCTTTCGCTTATACATATAATCGTCCGAGTGCTCAAAGTCTGTTTGACGCTTATGCAAAACCGTTCGGCTTTTATTATAAGCTTGACGATATTTGTACGTTTAAAAAATATGAAGTTTCAAGCGGCTCATCGCTTTACGGTGCCATCAATTTGCTTGTTTCAACAATTACCGGCAATTCAATAAGGATTAATGCCGATAACGAAATTTTTATGTTGAAACCGAGCGAAAATATATTAAGCCTTAATGATTTTTCAGTGATTTCGGCCAAAAGCATAATAAATCGAAGCGAACCGATTTCGGCAGTTAATTATAAAAAGGAATTTTCGTATCTTTACGATTGCCACACCTATTCGCAGCTTGCTGAAAAATTAGGATTTTCAAGGCAAAGATATGTAAATCTTGCGGCGCTTCCGAGTTGGCAGAGAAATTATAAAATTTCTAAAATGCTCAAAGATTCGTTCAAGGATTATAAGCGCCTTGAAATAACGCTTAAAGGTTATGTTGAAAGCGAGCTTTTACAGCGGTTTGATTACAGCGGTAAACTTGGTGATTTTAATGATTATCTGCTTTTTGAGAAGGTTTATTCCATTGATGAAAACGCTGAGCAAACAAAGCTTATTTTAAGAAAAAATATTGATATCTCGGAGGTAAATTATGTGGATTAGCAAGCAGATTATTAAAGAGCAAAAAGTGCCAGCAGTTGAATGCGGCAAGGTTACTATGAGCTCAAACGGTGCTGTTGAGGCAACTTCAACAGGCGTTGAAAGAAATGTTAATTTTTACTCTCCCTACGGCTACAATTTTTGTGTACCTAAGGGTGAAAGGCTTTTGCTTACTCAAGGCGGAGGAGAGCAGGTTTGCATAGGAGTTGAAAACGACAGTTCAAATGTTGAATACGGAGAAATTAAAATCACATCTCTTTCCGGTGCATATATTCACCTCAAAAATGACGGAAGCATAGTGATAAACGGATTGACTATATCAAAGGAGGGCAAAATTATTGAGTGATATTAATGAAAAAATAGCCGATATTATTAATTTGTGCCGCTCGGCTGTTTATTGCAAAAAAGGAAGATTCTATCCCGACAAAAATTTCGGCAGCAGAATACACGAGGCAAAAGAAAACGAAAGGCTTATGCTGTCGTTTATCAGAATGGCTTTATCAAAGCTTGACGGGGTATATGTTAAAAATGTTACATATATCAAAAATGATAATTTAATTACAGTTGATGTTCTTATTAATAATGAGGAAAGGCAGGTGTACGTTGTAATATGAAGTCTACATATAATGAAATTTTGCAGAATATGAAAGCTGCTTACAATAAAGAACTTGGCAGAGAAATTGCTGAAAATTCTATTGATGAAAAAAAGCTTGAAGCAATTGCAAGCGAACTTTACGGCTTGTCATGCTACGGCGATTTTATTTTAAAGCAAGCGTTTGTTCAAACTGCAACGGGAGAGTATCTTGACCGTCACGGTGCGTTGCGTGATTGCAAAAGAAAGCTCGGCACTAAAGCAAAGGGTACGCTTACATTTGGCATTAATGAGGCAATTGCAAGCGATATAGTTATTGAAAAGGGAACTGTTTGCTCAAAACCGAATTATCCGCTTATTCAGTATTCAACAGATGAAACGGTTATTCTTAAATCGGGCAATACAAGTATATCGGTTTCCTGTACCGCTTTGGGAAACGGAGAAAAATACAATTTAGAGGGCGACAATTTATTGACTCTTGTTAATCCTCCGTCGGGGATTGAATATGCGTTTAATGCGTATCCGATAACAGGCGGAAGCGATGACGAAAGCGACGGCTCGTTTAGAAAAAGAATTATGTCAACATTTAAAATTCCGCTTAATTATTTTAATAAAAGTTCAATTGAACTTGAAATTAAAAACATTGGCAATATTAAAGATTGCTCAATAAAGCAAAGCGACACCCCCGGAAGTGTAAGGGTAATTGTTTCTTGCCCCGGAGAACTCACGAGTGAAGAATTGGAAGGCATCAAAAAAGCATTTCCGCAAATTGAACTGTTTGGCGTTAAAATTCGTTTTGAGTATGCCAAAAAGACACATGTGTCGATAAAGGTCAAGGCTAATGTTGACAGTATTTCTGATGAGGTGTCACAAAAGCAAGAAATATATGATAACATTTATGAAATTTTAACACGCAATAAAATAAACTATAATATTTCACTTGATGAGATTAGAAAGGCGGCGCTGAAAATCGACAGCGTTCAAAGCGTTGAAATAAGCGGAACAAATGTTTTGGGCGATTGTATTCTTTGCGACGGCGACGGCTATATTCTTCTCGACAATTTGGAGGTCGAACTTTATGAATGTTAGCAATACACGCATTTACAGGCTTTCGTCGCTTTTGTCTGCGCTTAATTTGAACGTAAGAAGAAACGGATTCAATTATGCCATGATTAAAGCTATTGATGCGGGAATGACGCTTGTGGAAGAATATTTTGATAAAATACTTTCTGAAGTGTTTTTCGATTCGGCTAAGGATTACGGCATTAAAATGATGTGCGATTTACTCGATTTGGATGAGATTAACTATGAGAATGTTCAAAAAGGCTTATCGCAAGGTTTTGTTAAATATAAATATGATGAATTTAAAGAGGAATGTTTGAAAACTTTTGATAAAAATATGACGTTTAGCGTATCGAATTTTGTTTTTTCTGCCGGCGGCAGTAAAGAGTCTTTTTTATCGCAAGTTTTAAAAAATATTTCTTATTTTGAAAAATATATTTGTCCCGGTGTTGTTATGCAGGCGAATGAGAGTATTTATGATTTCGATGCGCTTGATGCGCTTAATTATAATGCAGACGATTGGGACAAAATTGCAAAAATATCATTTAATTTTATCGACAGTTTAGGAGGTGCACAATGAGCAGCACAAATAAAACAGAAATAGGGCTTAATCTTTGGCTCGGTGGGGACAAACCTAAAAGAGAAGATTTTTGTAATGATAATTTGATTATCGATAAGCAAATTATAGACCATAAAAACGATATGTCCTGCCACGTGTCTGAGGAGGAAAGAAACAAATGGAATACGAATGTTTATTGCAATATTTATTATGGCAATAATGAAAGTGTTCGTGAAATTGCAACCGCTTGCCCATTTGATCCGAGCGCAGTTATTATTTTCCCGACAGGCGTTACCCCTCACGTTTGGGATGCGCCAAATAGCAAAGACTATATTTATACGGCTTACGGCTCTACCTTTGGTACTACAAACGGTTTGCGTTTTAGAGATGACAGAAAAACTCTTAAAGTTTCTCAAAACCTTAAGGGTATTATGAACGAAGTTGTTTGTCTTAATGAGTCGGGTGTTGCATATTGCTATGTTTGTATAAGATAGGCGCTAACACGTAATGAAAAAGCAATGTAAGGGGCGCACTGCATAAAGAAGAATGTGGTTTAAACTTTCTGAGTTTTGCCCATTGCACTATTAAAAAATCCTGCTAATACGCAAGTATTAACAGGATTTTATTAATGCACACTGAACAAAATCAGTTTGTTTAAACTGCTTCGCACTCAAAAATAAAAGAAACAGATGAAAGACAAGGCATAAATTATAGTGAAGGCTTGCCGCCTGCGCTATAATTTTAACGCAGCATTTCGCTGTTTCTTTATTTTTTGAGCAATTATTTTTTATGTAGTGCACCCCAAGATTAATTCTTTCATTGCTTTTTGCCTTGTATGTTGAAAAGTAGTTGAATTTCTCTTGACTTTTTTCTTTTTTTCGTATATACTCTTGTTTGTTGCATATCAGTGCTTCAATTTAATATTTCGAGGTGTAGCTCAGCTTGGTAGAGCGCTGCGTTCGGGACGCAGAGGCCGCAAGTTCAAGTCTTGTCACCTCGACCATAAAAAAGAGATACCAAATGAAAGGTGTCTCTTTTTATTTATTAGTATGAACAAGACTTGAACTTGCGGCAGGCTTCTCCGAATTCGACGAGCAAAAGCGAAGTGCGAATTTGGGAGAAACAGTCCGGTGGACTGTTTCGTAGAAGGCTAGTTCAGTTCTGTGTTTTTACATTTAATTAAATCCTGTTCAATTTTTCTTTTTAGTAAGTCCATCACCCTTTACATTATTGCTTTATACACTCTTATTGTACAATAAGTCAAAACTTTTTCAAGGGAGTTTTACCAAAAGCATAAACTTTTTCGAGCGAGTTTTTTAAATTTTTGAATATTTTTCGTTGAAGTATAGAATAATTGGAAGCATAAGTTTTTCTCCTAAATATTGAACATCAGTTAAAGTTCTTCTTCTTCTTTTGTGATTAATAAAACATTGACAAAACATAATATAAATGATATTATAATGTTACGTAGTCCGATGCCAAAAACTACGTATCTCAATCAAAACGCCCTTGGTTACTCAGCCGAGGGCGTTTTTGTTTTAGTTTAAAATTTATCCGTCAAATGCAATTCTTGTTTCAAAGCATTCGCAAGACTCGCCAAATTTGGATAATTCCGCCGCAAGTTCGAGTCCTGTACATACTAATAAATAAAAAAGAGATACCTTTCATCAGGTATCTCTTTTTATGGTCGAGGTGACCGAAGCCACTAAATCAGTAACAGCTAAAATTCCTTGATTTTACAAGGATTTTTCGACATTTAAGTTCTGTGCTATTTTTAAATCTACCCCTTGAAATACCCCATATAAATAAACAGGCAATAAAAAGCAGATTTTCAACTGCGTTTATAATACCACAAAACATAAAGAAGGAAAGCAACCATTTTTTGATTGCTTTCCTTTATTTAACTTGCTTTTCCCAATTTATTTATATAATCTCCTAACTTTGTAATGGAGTCATTGTGCATACTGTTAAATACATCGGCGTATGTATCAAGGGTTATATGAATATCTGTATGTCCTAACCAAGTTTTTAACACAACAGCAGGAACATTCGCCTCAATACAGCGTGTAGCAAATGTGTGTCTTAATGCATGCTGCCCATGAGATTCTATATTACATTTTTCACATACTCTTTGAAAAAAACTATTGACTTGTGATGTGGTAATGATTTTATCGTTTGCACTATCATAAAAAATTAAATCATATGGATTATTTGATTTTTGTTCTAAAGCTGTCTGAAGGACTGTTTTTAAGCCATCCATAATAGGTATATCTCTAATGCCTGTATAGGTTTTTGTTCCGTTCTTTATAAAAGATTTGTCATCTGTGCCCCTTGATACAGTTGAACGGACTTTAATTACACCTGCTTTAAAATCAATATTCTCAGGTTTGAGTGCATTAACTTCTCCCATTCTCATACCACTATATAATGAAATAAGCAGTTGAAGCGTGTATTCATTTCTACCTTTTGGAGCTTTATAATTTTGCAAATACTCTACAAATATTTTTTGTTCCTCTTTAGTTAATGCAGTTACTTTTTTATTCGCCTTGTTAGATTTAGGGCATTTCATATCACCTGACTGCATAAAATCTTTTTGTATTATTCCCTTATCGTATGCTATTTTGAAAGCAATGCGAATTTGACGATATACCTTAACAATAGTGCTATTTGAGTATTTTGTAAGTGTTCTGAAAAATAAATCAATATGGGTTTCAGTTAACTCTGCTATCGGTGTTTTACCGATAGCACTTTTTTCTATAATAGATATTGTATATAAGTTCCTCGAATACCCCTGCTCATGAGTATAATTTTTATCAAAATCAGACTTTGCCTTTTCCTTTGCTATATCAGGTATAGTGGCATCAATATTTATACCTGATTTTTTCTTTTCCAAATCATAAAGAAATTTTTCAGCCTTTTCCATACAGATAATATCACTTTGACCATAGAATGATTTTCTTTTTGTTTCGTTATATTCATCTGTATATACAATTCGGTATTCAAATGTACCATTCGAGCGTTTTCTAAACGATCCTTCACCCTTTTCATTTTTCTTTTGCTTTTTAATTCTTGCCATAATTACCTTTCTCCTTATTTCCAATAGCCGTCATTCTGTTTCAAATGCTTTTTAGAAAAGTAATCAATCAAAGCGTGCGCCTCAACTACCTTTATTCTACCAAAATCAGATGACGGAAACTTTGGATCATTGAATAGCTTTTGGACAGTATTTTCACTCCAACCGAGCATATCTGTAAGCTCTGATATTGTGTAGAATTTAACATCACTTGATATATACATCTGACGATATTTTTCATTAATACTGTTCATAATTACCTCCTTCACGCTGATTCTATCTTAATTATTAAAATCTGTTAATTATGCGATTTTTTTGGTTTGCATTATTGACAAATTTATCAGCAATTAATAATTTGAATTATCATTTTTATCTATACCTAAGCTAATACATATTGCATTATTGATATTTACAATATGTGTATCACTTAAATGACCGATATATGAATCCAATCGTTTTTTATCAATCGTTCGTATTTGCTCAAGCAAAACGATTGATGGTGCTTCAAGTCCGCCTTCGGTATTTACAAAGTAATGCGTCGGTAGTTTAGCTTTTACACCTACTCGACTTGTAATGGCAGCAATAATTACTGTAGGACTGTGTTTATTGCCTACATTGTTTTGAATAATAAGTACAGGTCTGTACCCCTTTTGTTCAGAGCCTATGCCTCTGCCTAAATCAGCATAGTACATATCTCCTCTTAAATAGTCTTTCATAATTAAATCTCCTTGATAGGCATTTGCCTATGTAAGAAGCCAATCAGTAAAGCATTAAATAGTTGAGTTTTTATTTAGAAGAAAATAAATTTTATTTTACTGATTGACTGATATATAAAAGCAATTTAATTTGTCCTCAACACCCCAAATTGCAAATAAGGGAATCATCAAACGGCTGATTGCGAATCAGCTCCACAGGAGTTTCACCTCTCCGATTCCATCCGAGCTGCCCCCATTGCCTGCGACGGTTCTATCACGCTCGGACTGTGGCTGGGCAGGAGTATCATTATCCCTACCGTCTGTCGTCGCCATATCAGTAGCAATCTGATACTCATAATAATCATTTATCGCTCGGCAATACTGCGTCTTGGCGTAATTACTAAAGTGACTTATGCACCCGCACAACAATAGGAATGTATTTGATGAATGACTTATTCAGTTGTATGAAAGGAAGTCCTTTCATTAACTTCAACTTGTTCGGGGTGTTTTGTTCGGGGTATTATTCAAAATTTTTCAAAAACTTTTTTCGTGCGGTCATTACAGACTCATAAATTGTTGATACTGCTTTATCTTCCTCCTCTGCAATTTCTCTGTATGTAAAGTGTTCTGAATAGTGTTTCAAAAATCTTTTTTTCGGTAATGGTGATAGTGTGGATAATGCCATATCTATTTTTGCTTTCAGTTCAGAATTATTTAGAATTTCACTGACTGTATCAGTTTCATACCTCATTAAGGTATCAGTTTCCACTCTCTTTGAATGCCTGATTTCTCGCATTCGATGTTTAGATTCGTTTCGGTTATATAGCTTGTTGATTTCTAAATACTGCTGCCATTCATCATTACTGAATACTTTATTGAAATTCCTTTTCAGTTCGGGCAGTATAGAAAAGAGCTTGTCCTGTTCAATATCACTAACACAAACTAAAATAGAATTTTCTTTCATTTCATATTCTTGAGATACATCATATATCTCACAAATCCTTTTCATAGTTAAACCTCCGAATTTTGAATTGTCCTGATTTTCAAAATTCAGAGATTATGGATATTCCGCTATGTATTCCTGCCAGAGTTCTATCATTCTTGCCCTTTCAACACTTTTCGCAGGACAACAAAAAAGAGCCTGACGAAAAAATCGTCAGGCTCCTATCTTAATGATGAAATCTGTACATATAATCTAATTTATATTAAGTAAACATTACTGAACTGAAATGTTTATCTTATTTCCACATTTATAACACTTTACAATTATTCCACTTTTACTTTCATTTCCATTATCTAAACATATCCTCTCATCCTCTTTTACATCACATAACCTTCCTCCACAAATTGGACAATGTACTTTTTTAACATTATCAGGAGGAGATTTAGATAATGTAACCATTTAATTGTATTTCCTCTTTTTATTCATCTCAATTTTATGTTACCCATTGGGGTACAGCATTCTTAAAAAATATATCCCACAGGGGACATATTTTTATTTTTCAAGTTGTTTCGACAAATCATTCCAGAATTCATTTGAATTGCTGAGCTGACTTGCTTTTCGGATAAGTCTTTTTGCATTATCATCATTATGCAAATATTCAGAAATATCTGCAGGAAGATAAAAATTTTTATCGTCATTTATTCTTTTGCACTTTGCAGCCAAGTCAAAGAATATTTCTGCCGATCCATCATCAAGTTTTAATCCTTTAGCAAGTCTGAGCAGAATCTTATCACTGGGTGGTGGTTTACTGCCATTTTCTATTTTCGCAATGTATGTATGTGCAACATTGGCTTTATATGATAATTCTCTTAAAGATATATTTTTTTGTTGCCGTTTTTCTTTTAGAAAGGCACCAAATAAATTATGTTTTAGCATTATTCTTTTGTGATACCCTCTTAATTTTACCTGCAACAAGCAATATACTTTCAAGAATTAAACTCAAACAACAAGGTACAGTAACAATTTGAAATTTGAAAACATACGAAAGAACGATAGCAGCAACTATCACAAGCAGGATCAGCCACGAAACCTTGCGAAAATATTTGAACTCTTTATCAGTTAATGGCTTTTCAGGTGTATCAAGTGGGCAAAGGCTAAATATGCAAACTGCTGATGCTGAACTGATTATCAGCAATGCAGTATGAAAATCATAAGTCTTTGACAGCTTAATAACAACAATACAAGCCAGTATTGACAGGGTTGAAAATATCTCACATCTTACTTCTGTTGATGCGTGATAACCTCCAGCATATCTTCTTATGAATTGAAATGTAATATAGAAAATAATACTTTCAATAACACAATCGAAAATCACTCCAAAAACAAAGGCAAAAATTAAATATAATAATTGTGACAACAGCATAAAAAAGCCGTAAATATATAATTCTTGCTCTTCTTTTGAAATTGCACCATTTATAAGTAACTTTTTAGTGAAATATTCAGATAATTTATTAATCATTGTCTATCTTACTAAATTTTTTAAGAGTTTTTGGTGCTTTAGGTTGATATACAGCCATACATGTAGTGCTATTAGCATCAATTCTGATTGACTGATCAACTGTCTTTTTTAATGTTTTTGCAATACTCGAATAAATCTTCTTTTGAGATTTCATAAAAAATCCTCCTTTCTTTGATAATTAGATTTTATTCTATTGTAATATTCAAGTCAATAAATAGGTCAAAACTATCAAAAAATCAGTGGTTTTTGTTTAATATGCCAAATATATTAGAATATTCTAATATAATTCGAAAAATATCTATTATTGTAAGAATTTTCTTATTATACGCGTGTAATTTGTAGTTAATAATTGATAAAGTTACTTTGAGGTGATTTTATGACATATGAAATATTTCTGAAAGATTTAGGCATCAAACTTAAGCATCAAAGGAAAATACTTGGATTAAACCAAAGTCAGCTTGTGGAGAAAATTAATAAAGGATTAACTGAAAATGATGATGACTACTTATCTGATAAACAATTATCCAGAGTTGAATGTGGAAAGAGTGCTACAAGATTAGATAAATTTGTTAAGTGGTCACTTGCATTAGAAAAAACACCTGATTACTTTTTATTAGGAATTGATTATGGTGATGACAACAAAGACGGAAAAATTCTCCAAATTAGCGGATGTCTTAAAAATTGTAGCAATGAGGATGTGGAAACGGTTTTAATGTTAGTTCAAGGAATGAGCTCAAAAACAAATCAAACAAGTATATAAGATTTGACAAATTTTATTTTGTATGGTATTTGTAAAGTATATAAAGTGCATTTTATTTTGAATGTCTTTTATATACTTTTTGTTTTTTTGAAAGGAAACAATTATGAATATAGCAATATGTGATGATGACAAATCATTTAGAGATTTATTAGAAAAGCATTTAAAAAATTATTTTAATGAGAGAAGTATTCCTTTAAACTTTTCTCAATTCGGCTCAGGTGAAGAACTGCTTAATAGCCAATTATTATTTGATTTGGTATTTCTTGATGTTGAAATGGGTAATATCAATGGAATAGATACAGGAAAAGAATTGAAAAGGAAAAATCCCCACAACATAATTTTTGTTATTACCTCATATGACGGTTATCTTGACGATGCTTTTAAAATCCGTGCTTTCAGATTTTTGCCTAAACCATTAAATGTTGTTCGTCTTTACAAAGCTCTTGACGATGCTGCCGAACTTATAAATAACGATATTATAGTTTTTTACGATGTTAATACAGGATCAAATGTTCGTGTATATACAAATGATATTATTTATCTTGAGATAGAGAAAAAGAAAACAAAAATAGTTACAGTTAATGATATATACTATTCAAATGAAAAAATTTCAGTATGGAAAAACAGATTAAATGGTATTTCCTTTGTTTGCCCACATTCAAGCTATATTGCTAATCTTGATTATTCAATAAATCATACAAGAACACTTCTTGTTTTAGCTAAAAAGGATCTTGATGGTAATATTATTGAAAAATATGAAATAAATATTGCTCCTAAACGACAAGCAGAAATCAAAAGATTATTTTTCTATGTTTTAGAAAGGAGATAATTATGCCGGCTTTACCCTTTCTTATCTTTATGTATTTGTCAGAATGTCTAATAGTATACAGTTATGCAAATTCCATTTATAAAACGAGAAATCAATTTTCAATCTTAATTTCCATATGTTTGTATGCTGTTCTGATGTCTGTATATGCGTTTGTAACCAGTCAGGAAATATTCAATATACTATTTACACTGATATGTAATATCTTATGCATTTATACTTGCTTTAAAAGTTCGTTTAAATCTTCATTGTTTCATGGAACTATATTAAGCATAATTCAATTTGTATCCGAAGTTGCATCTATATATTTAATTTCTCATATATCAGAAACGCCGAACAATTCATATACGGAAAATACTACAATCTATATGATAGATGTACTTATAAGCAAAGTATTATACTTCACAATAAGCAGATTTTTAGCAAAACTTGCGGCCAAGGAAGATTCCGCAAAATCCTGGGGACGCTGGTGTTCACTTGCCATCCTGCCTGTCAGCAGTTTATTTCTTATTTTTGTAATCAGAATTATAACAAATGGATTAATTTTTTCTTTGGTTGAAAGCATTATCTGTATTATATCAATTATACTATTGCTTGTTGCCAATATCGTGGTTTATATTATTTACGAAAGAGCGGAGAAAAATAATCAGAAATTGTTGGAACTGGAATTAACAAATCAAAAAAATGATATTGATATGCAATATCTTAGTTTGATAGAAAAGAAAAATGAAACAATGAACATAATGGCTCATGATTATAAAAATCATATGATTGCCATAAGCAATATGTCAGACCAAGTGGAGATAAAAAATTACATTGACAGTATGATGGGTGAAATTGCGAAATACAATCAAATTTGTAAAACTAAAAATCGATTATTGGATGTTATTTTAAATAAATATATTGATATATGCAGAGAAAAAAGTATAGAATTTGAAACAAATATTTTAACCGATAATTTAAATTTTATCAGCAATTACGATATATCCGCCTTATTTAACAATCTTCTTGATAATGCGGTTGAGGCATCTTCAAAATCGGCAGTTAAATTTATTAATCTTGAAATTACAAACAGCCTGAACTCGTATCATAAAATCACAATAATCAACAGTAGTGATAACCAACCTAATGGTAAAAAAGGAAACCTGATTACTACTAAGAATAATAAGGCCACTCATGGATTCGGAACAAAAAGCATACGAAAAATAGTGAAAAAATACCACGGTGAAATGAATTGGGAATATGATAATTCAAACAAGCAATTTAGACTTATAATTTTATTTCCAAACGAACAATATAACAAATAATAAAAAAGGCACTCATCCGAGTGCTTTTTTTATTATTTTGCCATAATTTTTTATAATTTCGTCTTTTGTATTGAAACATATTGCAATTATTTTAAAATCAATATATGAAAATAAAACTTATTTTATATGCATAATCTTCATTTGCTATCCTCTAAAAAACGCAATTTTCTAATATTATAAGAATTTTCGCTCGTTTCGACATAAAAATCAATATTTGCGACATTGTTATTGATAAAAATTATTATTCAATTATTATTAAGTTAAACATCTGTAAAATATTTTATGATGAGGAGTTAAATATGAAAAACTATTTTGAATTGACTACACAGGAGCAAGAAATCTTTAAATTAAATCAATTTGATTCCACTAAAAATTTAACTGGAATTACAGCACACTTTATTTTTGAAGGTAAACCAATAAAGTCAAAAATTAATTCAGTCATTGACTGTATTTATGACACATATGACATATTAAAATCTAGCATCGAATATGTTGATGGAGTTCCTTATAGAAAGATAGGAAATAAATACAAACATTCAATAATATTTAAAAACAACACATCGGAATTAAAAAAACATTTAAACGCTTTATCAGTAGAACCGATTAATATTCTTGATCATTTATGTAGAATTGATGGAATAATTATAGGAGATGATAAGTATGGAATAATAATAAATATGCATCATATTATTGGTGATGC
>OLWZ01000151.1_pt1 | contig 53600 bp, 56 predicted proteins | sample 1674011 | NCBI WGS metagenome assembly OLWZ01 (sample SAMEA103958137, study PRJEB25191) | human gut metagenome | biome: human-associated habitat [ENVO:00009003]; feature: intestine environment [ENVO:2100002]; material: feces | place: Germany | collected 2013/2015 | reverse complement strand
ATATCCTGTCCAGAGTTTCTTGATTCTTTGTTCTCATATCAGCACCTCTGTTTCTGTGTGGGATTTCATATCCCATAATGCTATTATACCCGGAGAATTGCAAATTGCAAGAGGGCAGCCGAAAATCGAAAAGTAGGTGCAACCAATTGGCTGCACCTACTTGTTTGGAAAGAGAACAGGTTCTTATTCGATTAGGGCTTGTGCCGCTTGTTTTACCATGATTGCATAGGATTTTTTGACATCGTTGGGGGATTTGATAGTGACCTTTCCTGCGAATCCAAACACCCAGCTGTAGAAAACATGGCCAACAGCGGTATTCACTACTGCTCTGAAAGATTGCATATCATTTGCCAAAACAGTGACATCCTTTCCAAACTTATCGATGATGGCATCCATGACATCGTTACTGCAGACCAATTCGATCTGCTTTCTCTGCCCATTATACATCGGCTCGAACTTTAATGCACACTGTTCTGCGAATTTCGCGGCGGTGCTCCCTTTCGGGGCGTGAACCACAAGTTGCCCTTGACCGATGGTAGGGAGAAATTTTTCTCTGGCAGAGCGGATGACAGAGGCATCGTTGATAGATGTAATATTCCAACCAATAAATGTAATAATCAAGGATGGGTTATCGACATAAATATCCTTCAGGTTTGTGCAGCCGGCAATGGAAAACAGGTCAAGATCCTTGATTTTTGCATGGAGACGCAGCTCTGTCAACGATGTGCAGTCTGCAAATGCGTAGCTACCGATTTGCGTCACATTTGGCCCGAGATGGATACTTGTCAAAGCTCTGCATCCCAGGAAGGAATAGTTTGCATATCCCCCCACAAAGGACGGCGTGTCAAACGGCCCGCTTTTGCCGGAGGGATAAGCTAACAGGCAATCATTTTCCTTGGAGTACAGAACGCCGTCGATGCTGAAATATTTCAGATTAGCCGGGTCGACGGTAATTGATTGCAGTTTGGGACAGTCTGCCACGGGAGAATCCCAATCTGGCTGATCTCCGATGCACGTTACGCTAGCCGGAAAAGACAGGCTTTCCAGATTCGGGCAGTCCTCAAATGCCAACTCATCGATTGTACAAAGAGTATCCGGGAGGGTAATTTGGGTAAGCGCCGACCGAAAAAATGCGTGCATTCGGAGTGCGTCAACCCCCGAGGGCACTGCGAAGACGCCTTCCATTTTGGGTGGGACACGATACAGCTCTAATCCGGATCGACAGTACAACACACCATCTTTGACACACAGGGAATATTCGTCATCGCTATCGACGATTCTGACGCGCAGGAGGCTCTCATCATCGCTGTCGATGATGCAGTATTCGTCTACATTTGAGCAGAGGTCAAGAAACTTATCGGTCTCATCGGTCTCGAAACAGCTCTGACCCGGAATCAATTTAATCTTTTTCACACACTGAAAGGTTTGCTTCTCTAGAACATCTTTGATGCTCTTGTACTCCCCGTAAGGGACAAAGTCCTCGTCATCGCAAAGATAGGCGTGGACGGGAATCCCGTGCTGTTCCGCATAGTATCTTGCATAGGACCAGATGGGAGTTTCGATAATAATCCCCGGTTCAAAGATGTTTTCAGGAATTCTACTTTCGGTTGCTGGAATATAAACAAAATCAAAATCTTTCTTTTGAATTTTATCAACAAGACCAGGGGATATAAGTTCTAACCGGCGCTCATTGGGGTGCAATCTGCCGATTGGCCGACAAGCCCGCGGCGTATGCGCCGGGAAATATGGGTGAAAAAAAACGAAGATATTTCCCACTTGCCAGCAATATTTCCCTAAATCGACAGGATAGGTGGTCGCAATGCCGCCGTTACGTTTGGCTTTCCCGATATCTTCCTGCTCCCATTTGGCATAACAATCTTCTTTTGCTTCTGCCGCGCCAGTTTGCGTTGTGTTTCTTGAAAGTACCTCCCGTCTGGCGGTCGCGTTGAGAGTCATGCGAGTGTTAAGAGCATCTTCCGCGATAGGAGCGTCCAAAGCCTGACGCATGAGGCGGTAGACCAGTGGATTGGGCATATAGTTTGGATCGAGCCAAATGGCGAGGTCGGGGTTGCGGAAGTAAGGATTACCATCGGCGCAGCGGATTGCGGCAGCCAGCGCGGCACTTCTCGACACGCCGCAGTCGCAGCAGACGAATAGCTTCGGCCGAGCATCCGGTCGCCGGAGAAACGAGGCGACCTCGGCAGCCAATTGCGCAGAAAACGCCGCCGGGTCATCTGCATCGACGGTATCTCCGAAATCCAGCTGCATTACATTTGAGGGCAGCGGCTTGGAGAGATTGTCCTTCGAGACACAGAGAATGAAATCCATTGTGGAATTGTCCAGGAAATCCAGCACGGCTTTAATCGGACCAATATAGACATCTCTCATTTTATATTCCTCCTAGGTAATACAACTTTATTGACCAACGGCATCAATTCCGGCAAAAGCTCCTCTGGCGGGCGCAGCGAGGGCAGTTGCTGTGGGGCAGAAGTCTCCCTCTGTGCCTTCTTATCAGCGTCCAAGGGCTTTAGAATTCGAGTTACTAGGGAAAAACTAATCCTGTCCGAATATGGTGTAGGAGCTCCTGCACCGCAGTTTTGCTCACTTGATATCTTCAATTGTAGCAGAGAAACCCTCGTTTTTCAAGCATCCTCATCTTTGCACAGTAAATTTTGCGGTTGCTATCCCGGGTACATCTCTGTGTTTGTTTTGCTTTTCTCCATTTCACGCAGTCCAGTCTCTTCAGTTTTCGCTACGGCCAAGCTCTCTCTTCTGCAATAGTAAGATATGGCGCTCTGCGCAGCACCGTCAGCAGCTATAAGGGCGAGCTGACCGGCAGCGACAAGCACTTCTCTTTTTTCTTGGAGGGAAAGCCGAATGCGGAGCACATTCATGTATTTGAATCCGCCATTGACCTGCTGAGCTTCGCAACCTTGGCACTGCTTGCCGGGCACGACTGGAAAAGTGAAACCTATTTGTCTTTAGCCGGTGTGTTTCAGACTAAACGAGAGAATGTTGTGCCGGTGGCCTTGAGTAGATTTCTTGACGAGCACCCATCCGTCCGCAAAATCCATCTTCATTTGGATAACGATGCCGTCGGACGAGGTGCTGTGAAAGGAATTGTTGGCGGGCTGCAGGGAAAATACCAGGTCTATGACGAGCCGCCCGCCCATGGAAAAGATGTAAATGACGAGCTGAAAATCCGTGTAGGACTTATGAGAGAAAGAAAGGAGCGGGAACGCACATGAACATTGCAATTTATCAGATCGACCCGGACCGGGACGAGAACAATGTCGCCTTCTTGAACTATGAAAATCTGGAGCGCTTTCAGGGCTCTGCCGAACTTCGCAGCGAGATCTACGATAAGGTGTTCGAGGGCGAGGTGGAATGCGGTACCCTGGAAGAAGTGTACCAGATGTTCAACCTTGACCATCCGGACGGATACCGGGGCAGGTCCCTTTCCGTTTCGGATGTGGTTGAGGTCGTAGGTGAGGAAAAATCCACCTTCCATTTCTGCGACAGTATCGGCTTTCGGGAAGTGGATTTTGACCCGGATATGACCGAGCCCCTGAAAGAGAAGAAAATCAAAGTGGTGCTCTGTGAACCGGGCAAGGTTGCCAGAGTGGCAGAGATCGGGACGGAGCTTTCTGATTTGCAGAGGGTGGTTGGTGGGCTGATTGAGCCCTATTATCCCTTTGAGGAGCAGGTCTGCATCGTCTGCAACGATGAGGGCAAGTACAACGGCATGCGGCCCTGCCGAGCCATCTACGGAGAAGGCAGGGAGATGATGGACATTATCTTCGGCCCGTTTTTCATCTGCGATTGCAGCACGCCGTACTTCGGCTCCCTCAACAAGGAACAGTTGGAACGGTATAAGAAGCAGTTTCAGAATCCGGAGCACTTCTTTCGGGTCGGCGGGGAAATCAAGGCCGTCCCCTATAAGCCCGAAAAGGACCACGAGCGCTAATGGAGGTGATGCTATGAAGATGATCGACGATGTAATCATAATTGGAATCGACAGCGGTTACGGCAATATGAAAACCGCAAACTGCTGCTTCCCGGCAAGCGTTTCCACCTATGCCAAGGAGCCAGTGTTCAAGGAGAATCTGCTTGTCTTTGAAAGCAAGTTCTACCTGATCGGTGAAGGGCACAAGGAGTTCCTTGCGGATAAGACGAAAGATTTGGACTACTATGTGCTGGCGCTTGCAGCTATCGCGTGGGAACTGAATATCCGAAAAATGACCTGCGGCAAAATCAGAATTGCGGCAGGTCTTCCTCTTACTTGGGTCAGTGGTCAGCGGGACGAGTTCAGGGACTATCTGATGCAGAACAAAGCCGTGGACTTCTCGTTCCGAAATGTTTCCTACCATGTGGAGATTGTGGGCGTGGATGTATTTCCCCAGGGCTTTGCGGCGGTGGCAGACCGGCTTTCTGACTTTCGGGGTGTCAACATGATCTGCGATATCGGAAACGGTACCATGAATATCATGTTCATCAATGACAAAAAGCCGGTTTCCGGGAATATGTTTACGGAGAAATACGGTACACACCAGTGCTTGCTGGCCGTGCGGGAGAATGTCATGCGTGCGCATCACACCACCGTGGACGAGGCGATTATCAACAGGGTGTTCCGTTTCGGTACGGCAGATATCAAGGAGGATTATCTGAAAACCATTACCGACACGGCCACCGATTATGTGGAGGGCATTTTTCAGAGACTTCGTGAGCATGAGTATAATCCGGAGCTGATGAGGCTGTATGTTCTCGGCGGCGGCAGCTGCCTGATCCGCAATTTCGGCGTGTACGATGCGTCCCGTGTGACCATCAACGATGACATCTGCGCCACGGCGAAGGGGTATGAATATCTCGCGTATGTGAATCTTTTGAAAAACGGGGGTACCGTATGAGCTCTAAGCGACTCTCCTTGAGGTTTAATCTCAACAATCCGGGCGATCTGGCGGCATGGGAATACCTTCATCGACTCGATGGTGACTCAATCAACAAGGAGATTATTTCGATGATTAACGCCTCAAAGCAGAATAACGACCTTCGGGAGCTTTTGAGACAAACCATTACTGTGGCAATGCAGGGAATGGCTCTTCAGCCGGTAGAGAAGAAGGCAGAAATCAGCGAAAATGATTTGGCTGCGCTTGATTTTATCAATAGCCTGTGATGGCATCAATTTTGATGCCGCTTTTTTCTGCCCGAAAGATGGAGTGGCATCATTTTTGATGCCACATTTCCAAAGAATTGGAGGTGAAAATGATATGGAAAACGAAAAGCGCGCATTGTCCTGGCGGGAGTTCGTGGAGTCCGGCTTTGACGGTCGCGAATATCAGTTCCCTGATTTTGAGGGGACTTTTGCAGCGACGATCGCCTGTAAACGCTGGGATAGGAACAAAAACCTGTTGGCATATCTTGATTTCGATGACGGAAGAAAGATCATGACATCAGCATGGAGCGAAAAGAACTATTTGGGTTTAGCTGATATTTCTCTTAATACCCGTGTAAGGGTTTCGTTCCAATTCTCTGCAAAGGGCGTTTCGTACCTCAGAAGTGTCGAAGTAATTTGAATCGTGGGGTTGGTGGCATTGTCTTAACAAGCAACGAATCTGTCCGTACAGATTCCGCTTGTCTGGGGCAATGCCCCTGAAACCCCAACGGAAAGGATGAGTGTTTTTGAGAAAAAGAAATTGCAGAGTGGAGGTTTGCTTCACAAAGGATGAACTGTCCGTGCTTTCCAAGAAAGCCAAGAAAGCAGGGCTGTCCATCGGCGGCTTTGTTCGCCGCAGCGTAGCAGATAAGGAAATTAAGGAAGCGCCGCCTGCGGATATCCCCACGCTGCTTCGGGCCATGCGGCAGGCGGGGTACAATCTGGATCAGACCTTGAAGAGATTCAACACCACCAATGTGCCGGATATGCCGCAGTTTCGGAAGGGATTGGAGGAAATCAGAGCCGCCACGAAAATGGTGTCTGATGCGTACACCTCCGATTATCAGTAATGGCGGTTACATCAATCTGGCCCATAAAAGGACGGGTGGACAAGGTCATCAATTACGCCCGCAATCCAGAGAAAACGCATGACAAGGAAAGACTCTCGGAGCTTCATGAAATCGAAGGTGTGGTAGAATATGCTGCCGACGAGATGAAAACCGAGAAAAGAGCCTATGTCACCTGCCTCAATCTCCACAGCGAGGAAACGGCGGCGCAGGAGTTCATGGAGACAAAGCGGCTGATGCATAATGAGGGCGGCAGGTCCTGCTATCACGGTTATCAGTCCTTTAAGGCAGATGAAGTGGATGCAGATACGGCACACAGCATTGGAGTCGCCCTTGCCAGAGAGCTGTGGGGCGACCGCTTCCAAGTGGTGATTGCTACCCACTGCAACACCGGGCATTATCACAATCACTTTGTCATAAACTCCGTTTCCGATGTGGACGGTAAGAAGTTCTATAACTCACCGGCGGATTACAGACGGATGCGGGAGGTCTCCGACCGGCTGTGCCGGGAAGCCAAGATTTCCGTGATAGAGTACCCTGCCGACCGCAGAACCAATTACGGAGAATGGCTGGCCGAAAAGAACGGCAAGCCGACCATGCGCGGCAGAATACGCGAGGATATTGACAGGGCGATCCTCGCCTCGACTACGGAGCGTGAGTTCCAGCGTGTCATGAAGGAAATGGGCTACGAGGTGATTACAAAAACGCCGAAGGGTTCTCCGAGAGTCCACCCCATTGTAAGAATTGTGGACGGCGGGAAGAACTTCCGCTTGGACAAGCTGGGTGAATATTACGAGCTGGATTCCATCAAGCAGCGGATTCAGAACAACTATCGCCGCAAGACGCCTTTCCCCGAGGTGGCGGAGGACACGAAAGCGCCCTATTACCAATACAAGGAGAAAGCAAAGAAGGCCACCGGCCTTTACGCCCTGTACCTATATTACTGTTATGAGCTTCACATCATTGTGCATAAGCCGGCATCTGTAAAAAAGGTGTCGGCTTTTTTGCGTGAGGATGTGACGAAGCTCGACAGATACATTGCTCAGGCGGATTTCCTTGCCAAAACAGGAATTGAAACTGTGGAGGCCCTTGCCGGCTATAAGGCCGAAAAGGAACAGCAGCTGGAAGCTTTGACACAGCAGCGCACGGGACTGAAGAATGAACTGAAGCGGTACCTAAGAAAAGAAGATTTCCAAAGTGCCGAAGCAACGAGAGCCCGGATCGCGGAGCTGACCACAGAGCTGAAAACCTGCCGGAAGGAAATTGCGCTGTGCTCCGACATTGCTGATCGGTCGGAACAGGTTCGTAAGAATCTTGAGCAAATCGAGCAGCAGAAAATCGAGCGAAAGGAGAAAACAGAAAATGAGTTACTCGTCAGGAGAAGCAGCCGAGCAGGTCGTGAGGATGACACTCAACGGCGTTGAGGTGGCTGCAAAAATCAGCGGGAAGGCCGCTGAGCGTTTGGCAGTTCTGCTTTATGCGGTGCTGAAGGACCAGAAAAAGACGCGCGGGAAAACACGGCTCAACAGTATGCTCCGCAGCGGAAAGGAACTCAAGGTCTTTGCCATTGGCGACAGAGACCTTGAGAAGTTCTGCCGTGAGGCAAAGAAGTACGGCATCCTGTATTGCGTTTTGAAGGACAAAACGGCGAACGACGGCCACACCGATGTGTTTGTCCGCGCAGAGGACGCCAGCAAGATCAACCGCATTTTTGACCGCTTCGGCATTGCCACCGCAGACATCGGCTCGGCGCGTACCGAAATCGTCAAGGCAAAGGAGGAACAGAAGAACGCGGACATTCCTATTCCCGACCGAAGCACCACGGAAAAGGACAAGGAGGAAGCCTTCCTGGATGCGCTTCTTGCCCCTGCGCCCAATAAGGAGGAGGCGCAAACGCAAAACCCCACGCAAGGCCCGGCTGCGAAATCCCGTCCGTCCGAGCCTACATCAAATCAGCGCGAGAAAACCGTCAGGGGTATCTCTGATCCAACGGAACGCTCCCGCCCATCTGTCCGGCAGGAAATGAAGGAGATCCGGGAGGAGCAGAGACAGAGGACGAGCTCCGCGCAGAAAACCAAGGACGAACCCAACAGAACCTCTGAGCACAGGCCCGTGCCGAAAAAGAAAAAAGACAAGGAGAGATGACCATGGCAAACTATGATGATATTTTCAATGCCTCCGCGCAGGAGGGTACGGAGGATAAGAGCTTCGTTTCCTTCAACAAGGAGGAGTGGGCTGCACAGAAGAAGCAGGAGCGTGAGAGCGCTTTTGCCATGATTGATGAGACTGCGCAGCGCATGGCAAATGACGGCGGCCTCTTCCAGTCCTATTTGGATGTGCAGGCACGATTCGACCGCTACTCTGTGGGCAATGCGGTTCTGATTACCGCCCAGAAAGCCGACGCCACCCAGCTTTCGGATTTTAAGGGCTGGAAGAATAACGGCGTGTTCATCAAAAAGGGCGAAAGCGGAATCGTATTGCTGGAGCCCGGCGAGGAATACACCAAGGAGGACGGCACCGTGGGTGTCAGCTACAACTCCAAGAAGGTGTTCGACATTTCCCAGACGACCGCAAAGGCCAAGGACCGCCCCGCAATGAAGCGGGACGAACGGCTGCTTCTGAAAGCCATCATCCACAATGTACCTTGCCCCATCGAGATCAGCCAAAAGCTGCCGGAGAACATCAACGCGGTATATCGTCCCGACGACAAGAAAATCTATGTTAGGTCTGGACTGGAGGCCGGTGACATTTTCCGCGGCATTTCTCAGGAGCTTGCTCACGCACACTTGGACGACGGCGCATATAAGCGCAGCGACCATGCCTTTACCGCCTACTGCGTGTCGTATGTGCTCTGCAGCCGGTACAATGTGCCGAAGGACATGTTCCGCTTTGACAGACTTCCCGAAGGCTTCTCTACGATGAATGCCCGCAGTGTGAGAAACGAGCTGTCCAAGATCAGAGATGTGGCCAATGAGATCTCGTCCGACATGGCGAAGGTGCTGGACAAGAGCATGAAGCCCAAGGAACGCAGGGATGAAGCGAGATAAGGAGGTCCCCCAATATGGCTGAGGAAAAGAAAGTCGTCACGCTGGACGATTTTGAGCAGCGTCTGATGGTCAGCGGCCTGATGGATTTTCGGAACGATCTTCTCCGGGACGAAAAGCCCACAGAAGACATTAACGATTTGATCCTGAAGGTCATCGATGCCCCAACAAAGAAAGAGAAACGGAGAGCCGACCGTGAGGCAAGATAAGCTCTCCAAGCAGAATGTGATCCTTTATCTTTGCGGCATAATTCCGGTTGTGTGGCTCGGCCTGTTGATTGCTCCCTGCTTAAAGGATGGATTGCCCGGACTGGTTCAGCAGTTCGGATCGGTGATGCAAAACCCATTCAAAATACAGCTTTGTGAGGACAGCGTAAAAACTGTCCTCACTTTGCTTTTGGTGTACGGGATCGCCATCGGCGTCTATCTCTCCACGGAGTACAATTACAGACGGCGAGAAGAGCACGGATCGGCCAAGTGGGGCACGGCTGGTTCGGTCAACAAGAAATATGCCAACAAGGATAAGACGGAAAACAAGCTGCTGACGCAAAATGTCGCCATCGGCCTGGACGGAAGAAAGCACCGCAGAAACCTGAATGTGCTGGTATGCGGTGGTTCCGGTGCAGGTAAAACACGCTTCTACGCCAAGCCAAACATTATGAATGCGAATACTTCTTTTGTTGTGCTTGACCCAAAGGGTGAACTGCTCCGGGATACCGGCCATCTGCTGGAGGAGAAGGGCTATGAGATCAAAGTCCTTGACCTCATTGATATGGAGAAAAGTCATTGCTACAACCCATTCGTGTATATCAGCAGCGATGATGATATTCAGCGGCTTACCACAAACCTCTTTAAGAACACAACGCCCAAAGGTTCGCAGACACAGGACCCGTTCTGGGATCAGACGGCGGCCATGCTGCTTAAGGCCCTTGTCTGCTATCTTCATTATGAGGCTCCGTCCGATGAACAGAACTTCTCCATGGTTATGGAAATGATCAGAGCCGGCGATGTAAAGGAGGACAACGAGGAGTATCAATCTGTTCTCGATGAGCTGTTTGAAAGATTGGAGGAACGGAACCCGGAGCATATCGCCCTCAAGTATTATCGGGCGTATCACTCTGGCAGCGCTAAGACGCTGAAATCCATCCAGATTTCCCTTGTCTCCCGTTTGGAAAAGTTCAATCTGGATTCGCTGGCCGGCATTACCCAATGCGATGAAATGGATTTAGGGCAAATCGGCGAAAAGAAAACGGCGGTATTCGCCGTGATTCCCGATAACGACAGCTCCTTCAATTTCATCGTGGGTATGCTTTATACCCAGCTGTTTCAGCAGCTCTACTATCAGGCTGATTCCGTTCACGGCGGCAGGCTGCCCGTGCATGTGCATTTCGTCATGGACGAGTTTGCCAATGTCGCCCTGCCGGATGAGTTTGATAAGCTCCTGTCCACCATGCGAAGCCGTGAGATTTCCGTTTCCATCATCATTCAGAACCTTGCGCAGTTGAAGGCTCTGTTTGAGAAGCAATGGGAGAGCATCGTGGGTAACTGTGACGAGTTTCTGTATCTGGGCGGCAACGAGCAGAGTACCCATGAGTATGTTTCCAAGCTGCTGGGCAAGGAGACCATCGATACAAATACCTACGGACGGTCTCGCGGCAGAAACGGAAGCTATTCCACCAACTATCAGCTTGCCGGACGAGAGCTGATGACACCTGACGAAGTGCGTATGCTGGACAACCGGTACGCACTTCTTTTTATACGCGGGGAGCGCCCCATCCGGGATCTCAAGTATGACATCCTTCATCATCCCAATGTGGCGCTTACGACAGACGGTTCCGCACCGGCCTATACTCACGGCGAGGATACCCGAAGTATCGCTTCCATGGCGTTCAGCTTCGACAAGAAGGCTGTCAAAAACGCCGAAAAGATGGAGGCAGAAAAACACGAATTCTTGCTCTACTCGGAAGAGGAGCTGGAAGAACTACTTGATGAAAAGGAGAAAAAAGGCAATGAAGAAGCTTAATACGAAGAAGAACATCAACAAGCCGGAGATTCCCGGCAAGGTCAAGAAGGGCTACCGCATTTATGTGATGGCTGTCCTCGCCCTTACGCTTACCATGAGCATGGGCGTGACCGCCTTTGCCGCAGGCGACCCCATTACCGTCGTCAACAACCTCAGCGACTTTATCTTCGGCCTCATCCGTGCGGTCGGGCTGATTCTGCTTGGCTGGGGCATTGTGCAGGTCGGTCTCAGCTTCCAGTCCCACGATCCGAGCCAGCGTTCCAACGGTTTCCTGACCCTGGCCGGCGGCGTCATCATCACCTTTGCAAAGGAAATCCTCAATCTCATCGTCGGCTGATCCGGTTTCCGCAAAAGGGGCGGTCGTAAAGACCGCCCCGAAGGGAGGTGTAACGAATGTCGGATAACTGGGTTGTGCAGAACCTCGAAAATGCGTTGGAAGTATGGAACGATAAGCTGTCTGAGATTTGGCAGTTGATCACGCAGTCACCGCAGACATTCAAAGGTGGCTCGATTTGGTCGATTATTTGCAGCATCCACGGAGCGCTGCAGGCCATCGGCTATGCTCTGCTGGTTCTGTTCTTTGTGGTGGGAGTCGTAAAGACCTGCGGCTCCTTTGCCGAGCTGAAAAAGCCGGAGCACGCGGTGAAGTTGTTCGTCCGTTTTGCGATTGCTAAAGGCCTGATTACCTACGGCATGGAGCTGATGATGGCGATTTTGGAGATTATCCAGGGCGTGGTCAGTACGATTATGAATTCTGCCGGCTTTGGAAGCCCACAGGCAACGGTGCTGCCGCAGGAGATCATCACAGCGGTGGAGGACTGCGGATTCTTTGAGTCTATACCCTTGTGGGCGGTAACGCTTATCGGTGGCCTGTTCATTTGGGTGCTGTCCTTCGTGATGATTCTGAGTGTATATGGTCGCTTTTTCAAAATGTATATGTACACCGCACTTGCGCCGGTTCCTCTTTCGGCCTTTGCCGGAGAACCTACGCAGAACATCGGCAAGAGCTTCCTGAAAAGCTATGCGTCGGTATGCCTGGAGGGAGCGATCATTGTTCTGGCCTGCATCATCTTCTCCGTGTTTGCGTCCAGCCCGCCTGTTGTTGATCCGAATGCAGCTCCGGCTTCTATGGTGTGGAGCTACATCGGCGAGCTGATTTTCAATATGCTCATTCTGGTCGGCGCGGTGAAAATGGCAGACCGGCTTGTGAAGGAGATGATGGGTGTTTAATTCGAAATCGAGAAGAAAAAATCAAAAATTTTGATTTTACATGTTGTATTTCTGAAAAATCGGTGGTATACTATAGATGAAATATACGGAGGTGATTTTAATGCTGATTGAATTTCGCTTCAAAAACTATCGTTCTTTTCGGGATGAGGCGGTGCTTTCCATGGAAGCGACCGGACTGAGTTCCTTCAAAAGTTGCTTGATTCCGCTGTCGTCTACAGTAAAGCTGCTTCCTGCCATTGCAATTTACGGCAAAAACGGCGGTGGTAAGAGTAATGTGATTCGTGCCTTTTGGCTGGCCGTTCAGTTTATCCGAAATGCGCAGAGAACGCAGCACGAGCGCGCCGCGATTCCGGTCAATCCGTTTGCGCTGAATGACTACTCCAAGGATGAACCTACGGAGTTTGCATTTGAGTATACTTCTGGCGGCGTGAAATATTGGTATGGCTTCGCCGCTACGCGCGAGAAGATTTACGCAGAGTATCTCTACCATGCGCCGAAGGGGCAGAAAGCTTTGGTGTTTAAGCGTACAGAGCAGCACTTCGATTTCACAGAGGATAAATCAAAGCGAGCGCTGATCGGCGAAATGGTCGCTGAAAACCAGCTGTTCTTCTCAGTGGCATGCACCATGAACGATGCGGCTTGTGTTGCTGCTATGCGGTGGTTCCGGGATCAGGCGTTCTTTTCGCGGGATTATTCTGATATTCCCCGGCAGTTGATCGAGTATTCGGAAGATAAGAATATGCTGAGGGCAATTTCAGATTATGCAAAGGCAGCAGACTTGGGCATCTTGGATATGCAGTTTGAGTTCAACAGCAATGAGATTCAAGATGACGAAAGCCTTCCGGATAACATCCCGGAGGGGATCAAGGCTGCACTGGTGCAGTTTATGCATACTCTCGCCGAAACCTCCAACAATGGAGAAGTACACTTGAAAATGGGTGAGGTTTCCGCAAAGGCCAGCCACCAGGGTGAAAACCGTGATGGCCGGAAGGCGACCTATTCGCTGGAGCTTTCTGATGAGTCGGACGGTACCAGAAAGCTGATGGCACTGGCACCTGCAATCGAGTCTGCGCTGCGCACCGGTGGCATCTTACTGGTGGATGAGCTGGAGCGTGAGCTTCACCCCATGCTGGTGAACTATATCATCGCAAAGTTCCAAAGCAAGACCACAAATCCGAATGGCGCACAGATCGTTTTTACAACACACAATACGGAGTTGATGAATCTGGAGCTGCTGCGAAAGGATCAGCTGTATTTTGTTGATAAGCGTGACAAAGACGGCGCTTCTGAGTTGTATACGATCAGCGAGTTTTCCACCCGAACGACGGAGAATATCCGCAAAGGGTACCTTGTTGGCAAATACGGTGCAACCCCAGATGTTGAAATCGAGGAGGTGGAGTAAATGCCACGTCCTACAAAAAAGAGCAAACCATATATCGTGGTGTTCTGCGAGGGGGAAAGTGAACAGGTCTACACGGACTTTCTGAGAAAAGAATTCAAAGATGTTGCGTCCATCAAGCGGCCAAGCTCCACCGGGCTTTTTGAAGAAGCGGACAGCAAATTTCAAAAGGACAAAGCCTATCAAGGCTACGCCGAAGTCACAGATGAGATTTGGTTCTTTTTTGATGTGGAAACAAAGGATATTGGCTCATGGGATGCCCGCATGAAGATCATCAAGCGGCTTCGCTCACTGCGAAAAAGGCCTGGGATCAAGGTCCGCCTTCTGATGACGACAGGCTGCATTGAGTATTGGCTGATGCTACATTACGACATGTATGCGCCATCAATTCAAACCGTTGCCGAAAAGCAACGGGTGATGGATCGCTTGCTGGCCAAAGAACCGAATTACCGGAAGGGTGATGCTGCGGTAACAGCGAAGATTGCGCAGAATTATCCTACGGCAGTTATCAATGCGCGGAAGACGGTTTCTAATTTGCGTCAGCATGGGTTGCCCGGCTTGGAGGACACAGACGAGCGAAACCGCTGGCTTTGTCAGAAATGCCTGACTTTTTCCACTGTCTATGAAGCAATCGACTTTTTAACCAGCCTGCAATAATCATTTATCAAAGTGCCATAGGAGAAATCCGATGGCACTTTTTCTGTCTAAACCTAAACCGCCCGATAAAACCATGTAGGGAACTGTTGACTCCGTACTTCTACAGTAAAGTTCCCTACACAAGACTTTGACGCCTTCCAAAAGGAGGGCGTTTTTCTTATCTGAAACAGAAGGAGGTATCCTCTTGGAGGTCAAAATCAATAGAGAGATTCGGAACTATACCGAGTCTATGTTTTTCGGACTGTCCCTCAGACAGTTCGTTTTTTCTTTACTGGCTGTTGGCGTTGCGGTGCTTTTGTACTTTGTTTTGAAGCCCTATGTGGGAACCGAGACAGTTTCGTGGATGTGCATCCTTGGTGCTGCACCCTTTGCGGCAATGGGCTTTGTGAACTACAACGGCATGACCGCAGAACAATTTGTGTGGACTTGGCTCCGGAGCGAAATGCTGGAGCCCAAGCAAATCAAGTTCGAGCCGGTGAATATCTACTACGAGGCGTTGAAAGGCGCTATCGATGAACGCGAAAAGGAGGTTTCCAAGCACAATGATTAAGAGCATCAAAGCGATCCTTGCACAGGACAAGGAAAAGTTTAAGGTTCCGAGAAAAGTGCAGGACCTTATTCCCATCAAGAACATCTGGCCGGATGGCATTTTTAAGGTTGGGAATAAGTTCTCCAAATCCTTCCGATTCTCGGACATCAACTATCTGGTGGCAAGCCGTGAGGATAAAGAGAGCATGTTCCTGACATACTCGGAGCTTCTGAACAGCTTGGACAGCGGCGCTACCACGAAAATCACCATCAACAATCACAGGCTGAACAGGTCGGATTTTGAGGAATCCATCCTGATGCCTATGAAGCAGGACGGGCTGGATGAGTACCGCAAGGAGTATAATGACATGCTTCTGGACAAGGCGACGGGAGCAAACGGCATTATGCAGGAAAAGTATATTACCATCACTGTGGCCAAGAAGGACATTGAGGAAGCGCGGGCATATTTTGCGAGAATTGGAGCGGATTTGACCGCCCATTTCGCGAACCTGGGTTCTAAGTGTGTGCCCCTGAACGCCGTTGAGCGGCTGCGCATTCTCCACGACTTTTATCGCCCCGGTGATGAGGCGGCATTCTCGTTTGATATGAACCGGAAGGCGCGTCTGGGGCATGATTTCCGTGACTACATCTGCCCGGACAGCGTAGAGCGCACGGCGGATCATATCAAGCTGGGCGAGAAATATGCCAGAGTGCTTTTCCTCAAGGACTACGCCAGCTATATCAAGGACAGCATGTTCTCGGAGCTGACCGAGCTAAACCGCAATCTCATGCTCTCCATTGATGTGATTCCCATTCCCACCGATGAAGCCGTCCGTGAGGTGGAGCGCCTCTTGCTGGGCGTGGAAACGAACATCACCGGCTGGCAGAGAAGGCAGAATCAGAACAACAACTTCTCCGCTGTTGTTCCCTACGACATGGAGCTTCAGCGCAAGGAATCCAAAGAGTTTTTGGACGATCTGACCACCCGTGACCAGCGCATGATGTTTGCGGTGGTCACAATGGTGATTACCGCAGACACCAAGGAGCAGTTGGATCTGGATACGGAAACGGTGCTGTCTACAGCGAGAAAGCACATGTGCCAGATGGCGACGCTGAAGTATCAGCAGACGGATGGACTGAACACAGTGCTCCCCATCGGGACGAGAAAAATCAATGCGTTCCGAACGCTCACGACAGAAAGCCTTGCGGTGCTGATGCCTTTCAAGGTGCAGGAGATCATGGATAAGGGCGGTATTTACTTCGGCGAAAATGCCATTTCCCACAATCTCATCATGTGCAACAAGGCAAATCTTCTGAACCAGTCCGCTTTTCTGCTGGGCGTTCCCGGTTCCGGTAAGTCGTTCTCGGCAAAGGAATTGATTACTTTCCTCATTCTGAACACCAACGATGATATTATGATCTGCGACCCCGAGGGAGAATACGCGCCGCTTATCGAAGCTATGGGCGATCTCGGCTCGGTGATCCGTGTGTCTGCCGGCGGCAGAGACAGGCTCAATGCCATGTATATGGTGGACGGGTACGGTGAAAACAACCCCATTGTCGTAAAGTCGGAGTTCATCATGTCTCTGATCGAGCAGATCGACAAGAAGGGCGTCGGCCCGCAGCACAAGTCTATTATCGACCGCTGCATCACCAATGTGTACCGCAATGCGGCGGACGCCGGGACGATTCCCACCCTCTGCACCCTACGCGATATGCTGCTGGAGCAGCCTGAGCCTGAAGCGAAGCAGATCGCGCTGTCCCTTGAGCTCTATACCACCGGTTCTCTGGACATCTTCGGCAAGCAGTCCAATGTGGACCTCGACAAGCGTGTCGTGGTGTTCGACATTCACGGCCTCGGTTCCCAGCTCAAGCCCACTGGCCTGCTGGTGATCACGGACACCATGCTCAACCGCGTGACGCTGAACTGGAAGAAAGGCAAGCGCACCCATGTCTTTATTGACGAGTTCCATGTGGTGTTCGAGAACGAGTTCTCGGCGCAGTTCTTCAACTCCGCATGGCGACAGTTCCGTAAGCGCAACGCATACCCCACGGCAATTACGCAGAATGTGGAGTATCTGCTGGATTCTGTTCAGGCCAGCACCATGCTTTCCAACTCGGAATTTGTGGTCATGCTGAATCAGGCTGCATCCGACAGAGGGCAGCTTGCCAAGCTCCTAAACATCTCCAATGAGCAGATGAGCTATATCACCAATGCCGACGCCGGCTGCGGACTGATCAAATATGGTTCTGCGCTGGTACCTTTTATCAATCGGTTCCCGCAGAATACCAAGCTCTATCAGCTTATGACCACGCGCCCCGGTGAGGGCAAATTTGCAAGAGGACGGGATTAACCCCGTCCTCCATTCTTTTGGGAGGAATACAAAATGAAAAAGAAAACCCTTGGAATCATCATCGTTTCCGTGCTCGGCGCAGCTGCGATCTTTTGCAGCGCCATGTTTACGCATCAGTATTTGGATGCCAAGAACAGCAAGGCGGAATTTGACGATCTGACAAATCTGATTACGGAAATCGACGAGCCGCAGAAGGACACCGGAGCGGAGGAATCCGGTCTGAGCGAAGAAGAACTGGCGGCAGCAGAGGCGGCGCTGGCCCGTGAAAAGTATGCGGCGCTGTTTGCGCAGAACAACGACTTTATCGGATGGATCAGAATTGATGGTACGAATGTCAATTACCCCGTCATGCAGACCCCGAACAAGCCGGACTTCTATCTGAAGCGCAGCTTTGATAAAACATACAGCGACTACGGCGTTCCCTATATTGACGAGGCCTGTATGACCGGGATCAGCAACAATCTTGTGATTTACGGCCACCACATGAACGACGGCTCCATGTTTGCCGATCTGTGCAAATACACCGATGCCAACTTCTGCAGGGAGCATCCGACGATTGTTTTTGACACGCTCTCCTGCCTCGGCAAATATGAGGTCGTTGCTGTCTTCAAATTCAATACGAACCGCGAAACCTTCAAGTACAACGAATACACGTTGATGGATGAGGCTCAGTTTGCCGAGTTCATGGAGAATATCCATGCAAGACAGCTCTATGATACGGGGGTTACTGCTGAATACGGAGACCAGCTTTTGACCCTTTCCACCTGCGAATATACCTATCCCAACGGTCGCTTCGTTGTCGTAGCGAAGAAGGTGTGACTTGTCTGCTCTGAGAGGAGGTGATGGCTTTGGGCAGGATAAAAACAAGAGAGAGCGTTAAGGATATCAAGATTCTTGATAAAGCGGCTGTTGCCTCCGAGCGCATGAAGACAGCGCTTGTCCGCTCCAAGGATCAGGCGGAAAACCTGATGGACGACGGACAGATTTCCCCCTCCGAATATGCGGAGGACAAAATCCGCTATGCCGCTGAGGATGTGACCGATCAGGTTTGGCACGAGGTTTCCGGCCAAACGAAAAAAGCCATTGAAAAAGGCAAGGAGGCGCACCGGGAGCACCGCAATGAAAAGCGCATCCACAAAAATGAAGAACGGGTTCGCCGCTATGAGGAGGAGCTGCGTAGGGGCGCGCCAAGCAGAACGCCGCGAGAGGATGCTGCACGGCAGGCAGCGCGGCAAAATACGGAGGCCACACGGACAAGCATCCGGAGCAGACGAAACCAGACCATCAAATCTGCGGAGCGTACCGAACGCACCATCAAGCAGTCTGTTCGTTCTGCCGGGAAACAGACCGTAAAAGCCGGTGCAAAGGGAACGGTAAAGTCAACGGAGAGGGCCGTAAAGACTGCAGAGAAAACCTCCAAGGCTGCTATCAAAACTGCAGAGGCAACAGCGAAGGCAACGCAAAAGGCAGCGGCTGCGGCTGCAAAGGCTGCGCAGAAAGCGGCGGAGATTGCCCGCCAGACTGCCATAGCCGCCTACAAAGCGGCTGTCGCGGCGGCGAAAGCTGTTGCGGCGGCAATCAAGGCCATCGCAGCGGCGATGAAAGCACTGGTTGCGGCTATCGCTGCCGGTGGCTGGGTCGCGGTCGTGGTCGTCGTGGTTATCTGTCTTGTTGCCTTGATCGCCTGCTCCTGCTTTGGCATTTTCTTTTCAAGCGAGGATACCGGCTCAGAAAAGACGATGCGGCAGGTCATTCAGGAAATCAACCTGGATTACCAGAACGAGCTGGATGCCATTAAGGATTCCGTTGAATACGATGCGCTTGAAATGTCCGGTTCCCGTGCCGTGTGGCCGGAGGTGTTGTCGGTCTATGCCGTCAAGACGACCTCCGACCCGGATAATCCCCAGGAGGTGGCAACGATCACTCCGGAAAAGGAACAGCTTTTGAAGGAACTGTTCTGGGAGATGAACGAAATTACGCACCGGACGGAAACAAAGACCGAGACGGTTATTATAGAGACGGATGACGGCAACGGCAATATCCTTGAGGAAGAGGTGCAGGAGACGATTACAACGCTCTATATCGCCGTTAGTCACAAAACCGCGGATGAGATGGCTGCGCAGTACGGCTTCAATGAGGATCAAAAGCAGCAGCTTGCAGAACTGCTTGCACAGGACAGCAACATGTGGGCAGCGGTGCTTTACGGAATCTACGGAGTGGATGACCAAATCGTTGCCGTGGCGCTGTCACAGGTGGGCAATGTAGGCGGAGAGCCCTATTGGTCATGGTACGGTTTCGGCAGCCGCGTGGAGTGGTGCGCCTGCTTCGTCAGCTGGTGCGCGAACGAATGCGGCTATATCGACACCGGTGTCATTCCTAAGTTCGCAGGCTGTGTCAACGGTGTCCAATGGTTCCGGGAGCGTGGGCAGTGGGCGGATAACGCCATGGAGCCCTCGCCCGGCATGATTATCTTCTTCGATTGGGACAACAAGGGCAGCTCCGGCCCACAGGACGGTCAAGCCGATCATGTCGGTATCGTCCAGAAAGTTGAAAACGGCGTTGTCTACACCATCGAGGGCAACTCCGGCGATAGCTGTCGCGTCAATCAGTACCCGGTTGGCCATTATGAAATTCTCGGCTACGGCGTAGTCGCCTACTAAGCAGAACACGGTGTCATCCTTCGTCGGGTGGCACCGTGTTTTTTTCATTTTCGCAGGCCCTTCGCCAGTGCGATCAAATTATCCAGTTGCTCATTGCTCAACCCTTTTGCGATAGAGTAAAGCTCGTTTGCTTTTGACGGACTGGCTGCATCTATATCAAAGAAGTCTTTGGGCGTTATCCCAAGATATTCGCAAATGTAAAATATCCCGGAAAGTGACGGCATTGATTTTCCGCTTTCAATGTTGTTGATATAACCGGGATTTTGTCCCATGGATAGGCTCATATCACGGGCAGAAACGCCCTTTTCCTCCCGGAGCTTTGCCAAACGCAAGGAGAAATCTTTCTCAGTCATTAACCACTCACCGCCCTTTATTATATTGTAGCCTATAAATGCAGAAATAATATTTGCTCACAGGCTGCAATTATGTTGCGGTAATGGTTTGTGGATGTTATTATATTGATAGGTGGTGGTTATCAGATGATAGACATGAAATCCAGAACGGCTTGTTTCACCGGACATCGGGAATTGCCGACAGATGATCTGCCCGAAATTTCCAAGCGCTTGGAGGATACCTTGGCCACGCTGATCGAGCAGGGCTATCGCTATTTCGGCGCAGGTGGTGCCTTGGGATTTGATACTCTGGCAGCGCAGGTTGTCCTCCGCTTGAGGGAGCGTTATCCGCAGATCCGGCTGATCCTTGTACTGCCGTGCCTTAACCAAACTCGGGGCTGGCCACAAGCGGATATCGACGCCTACGAAGAAATCAAGCGCTGCGCAGATAAGGTGACTTACACCTCGGAGCACTATTTTCGGGGCTGTATGCAGAAACGCAATCGGCATCTTGTGGATAACAGCAGCGTCTGCATTTGCTATCTGACGAAACCCACCGGCGGCACATTTTATACTGTCAATTATGCCTCTAATTGTGGGCTAACGATAATCAACATTGCTGAATAGCTATCGAGTAAAAGGTCATAAGCCCTTCTCACCTGCAACTACACTATTAACGAAAAAGGTGCGACCATTTTGCTGCACCTTTTCACTTCTTGGGCTGTAGTTCAATCAAACATATTGAAAACCGCACGGAAGTATGGTAAAACATGTGATATATTTTTGCGCCGACGAGATAGCGGCGCTAATCCGCGCTGTATGGAGGTATCCCATGAAGGTTCGCTATGATAAGTTGTGGAGGCTAATGAAGGACAACAAAATGAAGAAAAGCGATTTATCAAAAGCTGCGGAAATAAGCTCCTATCCTCGAAGAAAATGCTGTGCAGCCTCCGAAGAACTTTGACCTGAATGTTTACCTGAACTCAATGTTCCGGATGTACAACGGCCAGAGGAAGCAGATCGAATTGGTGTGCAGCAACGATGTCATGGATGCAATCATAGATAAGTTCGGAAAAGATGTTCATGTGCTGGCCAATGACATGAAATCCTTCCGAGCCGTAATCGAAACATCTGTTGGCAGCGTCTTTTATAGCTGGATATTTGGGTTTGGAGGAAGAGTTGCAATTAAGTCTCCCGAAGATGTTAAGGATGAGTATTCTAGAATGGTTCTCAGTGCTGAGAAGGCGTTAGGATTATTAGAATGCGGAGAATCTGAAAAACAAAACGTATAAAGGGTTGACGTAATCATTGAGCAATAAGATTTGCATGCATCGGGTTATGATATCATGTAAGATACTGATGAGGCTAAGCAACGATGGAGTTTGTAATTAATAATATAATTGGGCGATCACATTGCAATATGACCGCCCTGAGATTTATCTTACTTACTGAGACGCTTGTCTGCTCTGTACACGAGACGGCTGATCTGACCTGCGACCTGTTCCGCAGAATTGGTATCCGCCTTGACGGATTCAGCAGTCAACTCGTGACCAGCGATGATGCTGCGGATCTCCGAAAGCTCAATTCTGTTCTGCTTGGCCACCTCGAAGATAATCTCGGCATAAGCAAGTTCGCAGCCCTTATCGATGATCAGGCCAGCCAACTCACGGGGCTTCATGCTGAGATGAGTGCAAGCAAGCCTCACCATGACTTCAGCAGGGCGCTTGCTGAGAAGGGCGACCTCGCGAAGAATGGCTTCCTTCTTCTCGGCCTGCTCCCTTGCCTGCTTAGTCTTGAGCTCCTTCTTGAGTTCCCTGATGGTTTCGCACTCAACGTGCATGCGTTCGGGATTGTATGTATCATCAGCGATGACATCCTCGTAGGTGTATGCGTCTTCCGCCGCAACGCTGGTTCCCTCAACCGTGCTGTTGAGCGAGACGATCTTGAAATCATCGGGGGGAAGCATCCTGAAGCAGTCGTTCACCATGTTGTTGCAGATCGCATAACAGTAGTTCTTCTGCTTCTCAATCGGCTGACGCAGAACAAGGTTGAGTTTCTCGATGATCTTGATAACACAGTCGGTTTCAATCTCATTCCTGGTGGTTGCACCACGGGTTTCGAGCACGTCGATCTTCCCGGAGTTGCCGATGAGGATTTCGCCTCCAGCGTTCTTGCCGCTAGTCTTGGAAAGAAGGGCGAAATGGCAGAAGTCTTTCAGCGCGAACCAGAAATTAGTGTAGAGAACCTGATCAGCCATCAGCGCTACCTTGGTGGTAATACCTTCCTTGTGGATGGTGTTCAGAATGTTAACAAAAGTGGTGCAAGTAGCCTTTTTCATGAGTGGTATCTCCCTTCAGCTTTTTCCTGAGGGAGGATTCACCATCATGAATAATTATTTGGCGCATTCCTTACCCTCTGGAACAATGGTAAGATTCCACGGTAAGAAACCACTTTGATGAAGATAAGATGTTTGTGCGATGTTTGTAAGGGAATCGCTAACAAGCGGGTAATGTAAGGGTTTTGTAAGGCCCAAGAAAGAATAACGCGAAAGGAGGAGTCAATATGGGTTTCTGGGTGTTTTTTTCAGATGACAGAGTTGAGTACTATGATTCTGATGCTTGTGCGCTCTACCTTTCGCCCGACCGGACAATTGAGATTGTCGATAATTCTAAAATCATATTTGATTTTATGATCGAACATCGTAATGTCGCTATATATCGAGATCAAATTATTGCCCAAATTGACGGTACTGGGGATAGCCAAAGCTATAACAACAAACGTGCTGACAGAGGTCCAGTTGATCAGGCAATAAGAGTTTTGAGGGTAAAACTCGACAAGTATGCAGACTGCATTAGAACAGTTAGAGGTGTTGGCTATAAATATGTCGGTCCGCCAAAGGAGGACAAGCAGTTGCCAACATCACAACCCAATACATCTAATCCGCCCCCATTTGATGCGGAAAGCGGTGTAAAAAAAGAAGCTGAGAGGAATACCCAAATAGCCTCCCACAGTTCACAACACGGGGCAATGAACGGCAGTCCTCACACCTCAAATGGGACTTCGGTATCTATTAGTATCGAGGCAGCAATTAAAAGGGCCCGCATAAGCATTAGTACATTTGAGGTTAGTCAAGGAAGATCCCCTGTAGGCGTTGCGGTTGAACCATTAATAAGGGATATAATCGATGGCTTTATTGACGATCTATACTCAGACATATTAGGTATCAGTGCAAGAGTATGGAGAGAATACGCTGTCGATCAAAAAGCACAAGCGATTCTGATGGCTTATGTTCATGAATTGAACATTATTCGTGATTTGACATTATGACAACGCTAATACTAGAAACTGATAGGAGGTAAGAGATAGATGGCTGAAAACTACAATCTTGAAAGTAAAGAACGGTTGTTTAAGGAGTTCTCCCATTTCTCTGTTGGGGAAAGAAATCCTGCAAAGATTTTTACCAACAGGCAGAGAGGTAAATATGTAGGAGGCGTTCCCTTGGCTTACGATGCCGAGCGGAATCTGATTGCTATCGACTCGTCGGATACGCACACATTGGTGTGGGGTTCCACCGGCTCACTAAAGACCCGTTGCGTGATTGAGCCTACAGTTAAAATAATTGGAAAATCCGGCGAAAGCATGATTATTAATGATCCCAAGGCGGAAATCCATAACCGTTGCGCAGCTGAACTTCAGGAGGAAGGGTATAAGATTATCGTTATCAATATCCGTGATCCGGAGTTCGGCAACTCTTGGAATCCCCTTGCAATTCCTTACAGATTCTACCTTAAGGGAGATATTGATCGTGCTGCTGAATTTGCAAACGATGTTGCTCACAACCTTATGATGGAAGAAACCTCTACCAAGGATCCATTTTGGGATTATAGTGCGTCGGATTGCTTGTTTGGCTTAATACTTTTCTTGTTTAGATATGCGAAAGATCATCACTTGGATGAGTCTGCCGTTAATATGAGCAGCCTCATGAAATTTCGACAGCAGCTATTCAAGAATACTGTCGGAGCTTCCCGCCCCCAAAACTCATTGTTATGGAAATATGCTGCTGAAGACGAATTGGTTGAGGCAAGCTTAAGTGGCTCCGTTTATGCTCCAAATGATACTCGCAACTCTATTCTGTCAGTATTTGATCAGAAGATGCGTACATTTACAATCCGACCTTCTCTGCTTGACATGCTAGCGAATAACGACATTGATATCGGTGAAATCGGTGAAGGCAAATGTGCTGTATTTCTGATCATTCCTGACGAAAAGAGTACTTACAATAACCTGGTAAGCCTATTTGTAAAGCAGGCTTATGAGTACCTTATTTACAAGGCATCATCGAATGATGATCTCAAACTGACCCGCAGGGTTAACTTTGTGTTAGATGAGTTTTCGTCTCTTCCTCCTATTTCTTCTATGTCGACTTTGATTTCTGCGGCTCGATCTCGTGATATTCGTTTTATCCTTGCCGTCCAAGGGAAACACCAGCTTATTAAGCGGTATGGCGATGAAGCAGAAACAATCAAAAGTAACTGTGTCAACTGGATCTACCTCACGAGCCGTGAGTGCGATCTATTGAGAGAGATTTCAGACCTTTGCGGTGAGCAACGCAATAGGACTCCCAACTTGTCTGTATACGATTTACAGCACTTCAGTAAAGAGAAATGTGAGGCGTTGGTGCTTTGCGGACGATTGAAGCCGGCAAAAGTTAACCTCTTGGATATTGATAGGTTTGGTGACCGAGAGTATACGGTACTTGAATTTGTACGTCTTCCCAGAAAGCCCAGGCAAACAACTGATTTCGAGTTGTCGGATGAAATTAAGCAACGACTCGCCCCAGTGCTAAGTGGTAATTCGTTTGATTCCGGCAGTACGCCTCCGTTTATTTCTCCCGTCCAGCAGAAACCGGTTCAAAGCGATCCCCCCATTGTTGTACCAAAGGGTATTGAGACTTCTGTTGCTGATGCGAAAAAGAAGAGTGTTAACAAGGAAACTCAACTAAATCTTGAAGCGATGGGAATTCAAACTGAGGGCGATCTCGATGATATCATTCGTAGGATTGATAAAAGAATAGCCGGGATTGATAAAAGAATAGCCGAGCTTGAAGCAGAGGAATCTACTTCAAAATCGGATAGCGGCGATAAGGAGTAACATGAGGAGGTATACACATGGCTAGAAAAGTATCTATATCTGACCCGGTAACGGAAGATGTTAGAGAAGAAAAGAAAAAGAGCTCGGCTGTGCTTTCAGTAAAACAGGCATCAACAATCTGCCAAGGATATATCATCGAGATTAATCGGTCTGAAAGGTATAACGAGGACAATCCTGTGGCACGTGAATCCCTGTTTGAAACAGTGCAGGATCTGACTGCTCAACAGACGCAAATTGGCAACTCTGATCAGTTCCATAATTTCGCGGTGGCTTTGGGCGGCAATGGGTTTGATAGTCTTGCCTGCGATGTTCTTGATTGTGGACTGGCTCGTTTCCCGATGAATGTCGATCTTCTTGCAGACTATTTAATTTACGGGATTGATTGCGAAAGATTAGATAAGTGCGCAGCACACTTCGCAACGCTCGAATCGATCGAGCAGTCAGAGTGGACGTGGCGTTGCTTCGCATTTGGTATTGTCTATATGAATCGTCTTCGGGATTGTATTGCTACCACTCTTGAGGAGCGTAACAGCTATAAGAAAAAGGCAGCGGAATTAGCTAAAGCCTATAAAAAGCATCTGCCCTATGAAGAAGGCGGCTACCGAGAGTCTGCTAAGCTAATGGCTAAAAAGCCGGAGGCAATGCTCAAGTTGCTCAATGATGCCTTGTCGAATGAGCTTATTAGTTCCTGCCCAACCTGTGCCTTTGAAAAAGCGGAAATTCTGTTTAAGCAGAAAAAGTATAAAGAAGCCCGAGAAGCTATCAACCGGAGTCTTGATGATTCTATTAACCAAACGCAGGGTGGCGTAAAGGAAAACTATCTCCTCTTTTTGAGAGGGTTGTGTGATTACGCTCTTTTACTACAGGGCCTCCGTGAGGGTCAACCGATTAAGGAAGAAACCGTTCTGGGTATTTACGCTGACTTTAATAAGGCACTGCGCGAGTTAGATGAAAACTATAGGAAAAAAGTTAAGATCAGAACTCAGGACCTTGTCGAAGATACAAAGGTACAAGTCCCTGATGATATGGAACGGCTGCTAGATCTGATAGAATAATAACCTTGTCGTACCTTTAGCAAGGGGAATGGTTTCTCTTACACGATATTCATTATTCTGATATATATATATGGAGGCTTGTATGTCTGAGTTAAAGAATAGCCCATGCGCAAGTGAAGATCTTGTAGATGAGGCTACCGATGTGGTTAAGGAAACTGATCCTTTTGCATCGTTAAATAAAATGCTTGAGGAGAATCCAGAGTTCAGGAGTACTTATGAATCTGTGATGAGTGTTCTCGGTGAAGAAGCCACAGATGAAGAGGGCACCGAAGTCGAATGCGTTGAAATTGACGGGCATGATTACATCATTGTTAAAAGAATCGAAATAGCAGGAACCACTTATCTATATCTTGTCAATGAGGATGATGTTATGGACTTTATCATTCAAAAAATCATTGTTGAGGATGGAGAAGAGTATATAACCGGGTTAGATTCTGACAAAGAATTTGATCTTGTCCAAGTGTATATGCAGCGTGACTTCTTTATGCAGCTCAAAGGAAAGCTCAAGAGCGACAACGAGAGCGAACCAGACAATCCGTAACGGACTTGGGAGATTTACATAGAGAGTCCGTATATAGGAGCAAAGGAAATAACACAGGGGGCTTAGTGTATGCAGGACATTAAGACAATACTTGAATTAATCAAAACGGATTCTTCTGTTATGGACGTTGAAAGAGATGGCCTCTCTTTGGTATCTCTTTTGCTAGAAATTGCCGAAGCTGATATCGAGTCGGAGGATGGCCGCCAGGCTGTTGAAACTATCGAAAGAATCCGCAACGCAAATAATAACACCACGAGAATTGCTGCTACGTTTTCGAGAAGGCTTGCATCGGTTGGGATGGCTGCATATTCAGCTAAAATGTATTCAGCAGCCGAAATTGCATATAGAATTATTGCTGAAAGCGGCGACACTTCTGCGAAGAACAATTATGCCTATATGATTAGACGTCATGAAATTGCTGCCCCTTCAAACCGCGACCATGTTTTGGCTCTTAGAGTGCTTCAAGAAGGTGTAAAGGAAGGCGATGCATTCTCTTTGGTCAATACCGCTTTGGTCTTCGCGTTGATGCTTGGTGATGATGAAAGTTGGCACCTTGCGGATTCTATCTTTGAAAGACTCTCCGGCTTTGGTGGAATGCTTGTCAGCTCATGGTGGGAGGACTTAGCCAAAGGAGGAGACGACGAAGGCTTCCTCGTCATTTTCTTCCTTCTCCGGCACGGAAAAATTGACAATGATAGCGTTGGCTCCATAAAAAGCATCGCCCTACGATTGGCAAAGAGTATTGATGGATTTCCTGAGTGGCTTGCGAAGGATTATGCCATCGAAACGCTCGATGATATAATTGAATGCCTTGATGATCCCGACTTTAATGCGATTCTTGAAGACTTCCTTGAGAAGATGCCATGTACAAGGGAAAGTGTTGAAGAAATACTGGAAACCGTCTCCTACTTGGATCTCTGGCCGGTGTACAGAAAGCTGCTGACGGATTGCGCTGCTTTGCTTACGCTGGAAGAATTGGTGAAGCTGAAAGCGGATTATAAAGATAAGTTTTCCATTCCGCTGCCTGGCGAGGAAGAATGACCTACAACATATTGGAGGATAGATATGAAAAAGTCTGAGTTTATTGAACTACTTGAAGAATATCTCGAAAACACCGGCATGAGCGGCGGCTCCTTTAATGCTTATTTCAGCGTTGGAGATACAGAAAATATTAATACCACAATCTACATTGATAGCGATAACTTCATTCGAATTACAGAAAACGAATCCGTAAAACGCATCAAGACATCAATTAATATTGACAACATTATTGAGATTCGGTATTCGCAGTTTGGCAGTGATGGAGGAAGATTCTTCGTTATCTGTCAAGACGATACCGGGCTAGATTTCTGCGAAGGCCAGATTGGCTTTTTCACAAAAGGCTATTATGGTAGCTTTAAGAAGGCTACTGATTGGTTCACAGAAAACCCTGTGTCATGATTCCATATGTGCCTGGAGATTAACTGATTCGTATTCAGAGACATCCCGAATACAGGAGTAACTTGCCGATTAATCACATACACCCCAAAAACTACAGATTGCATTAGGAAACCCATGAAGGAGTAATACTATGACTACGATTGATGAGAAGATGCTGCGAGAGTTTAGGCAAGATTTTAAAGCCGCTGTTCTTTCTCTTGAAAAGAAATATGGGATTAGTATTGAAGCAAAAAAGATCTCGTATTCTAAGGATAGCTTCAATATGGTTGTTAATGCAACCGTGAGTAGTGGAAACAAGGAAGACGATCAGCGTTTGGCCTTTGAGAAGCTTTGTTCTCAATATGGCTTTCGCAAAGAGGACTACGGTGCCGAATTCACTTACCAGGGGAAACAATATAGGTTCGTTGGATTTGACTCCCAGAAAAGGAAAAACGTTTGCATTATCTCTGACACAACTAGTAATGTATCTTACACATGTTCTGCAGACCTTGTGATAAGAATGATTTCAGACCATGACGAGAAAGAATATGATTGTGAGCGTTGTGCGAACGCTGTATGTAAAACCGGTGCATATACCGGTACGCAGTTTATAGAATGCGGATTGAGTCCCCATGAAGAATACTATCTCAATCATCCAGATGAGTTGGATTGGGCAATAAAGCGCCCAGAAGAAGCAGAAAAGAAATATTGTTCTTTCCGAAAAGGTGTTCCCCAAAATGGCAGGGTTACGTTCGATGACTAAAAGCTGATTATAAAGAAAATTTCTCTATTCGGCTTCTCGGTGAGGCTGAATAGAAGCTTCTTGGAGAATTATAAGTTCTCCCCGCATTCAGAGATAACCCGAATGCGGGGAGAAACTGAATTATTATTAACAATGGAACAACTAGAGGAAATCGTTCGTAGTGACGACAAACAACACTATTCATTTAATGATGAAAAACAAAGATTTGCGCAAATCAGGGTCACTCCATCCCAGTTGATGTAGAACTTGCTGAGTGCAATCCCTATGAATTCCTGTACCATGGTACAGGGGAAAAGTGCCGGAACAGCATTCTGGAAAACGGGCTTGTTGCAAAAACGCGGTTTTATGTACATTTATCAAAAGACATTGAAACAGCAAAGACAGTAGGATACATCATGGCATGCCAGTCGTATTTACTGTACAAAGTGGTCAGATGTCCAAGGATGGCTTCCAGTTCTACTGCTCAGAAAACGGGGTCTGGCTTACGAAGTATGTTCCTCCCAAGTATCTGAAAGACATTGGCAGTTAAATTTCAGCAGCATGGAGACGTCAAGAATCTCCCCGTATCTAGAACCATAACAGATACAGGGAGGATCTTAGTATGATTAACTGGTATGAAATGCCTGGTGCATTGGACAACTTTGAGCGCAATCCTGCCTATCATGAAAAGCTGGCAATTGATGCCATTATCGAGCCGGTCAGGAATGTGATGCCCGCCAATAAGCAGGCATTCCGCCGAGTTGATTGCTCGTGGGTCAAAAAGCGTGAGTACAAAAAGAAATTGGTTTGCCGCTTTCTTAGCATTAATCCTGACATGGACTATTCTAAGCGGTATGGTACACGTTGCAGTCCCGCTATTTATCTTTGTTTTCCCACTTATAATGACGGAGATTTTTATGATCCGAAGATGACCTATTCCTTTAACCCTTATATCCGAGTATTTCTTTCACTCCGAGGAGATCTTCGAAAGTATCACGGGGCAGCATTTCCTATTCGCGGCAGATACGCTCTCGGGCCGAAGGATAAGAATGCCGCAAAAATCGCGAATCGTTGGATTCGCCGTCAAGCTCTCGATGAGGATATGTGCAGAAGTTATTCGTACTACAAAAAACTCTATAGCCCGTTGATCGATGAAATTTGGTAATAAAAGCCTTTAAGCAAGGAGCTGCAAAACCGGGAACTGGCTGCTAAGAGAAACTCTCCATTTCTTTTTGGGGCGAGAATGTATAAAACATTCTTGGAGAATTACAAATTATCTACGTATTCAGAACCAAGAATACTTGTGGAAATTCAAAGGATTAAGGTATAACCCCTCTATTTGGAGATTCAATATGTATTTCGTATATAAAAGCAAGACACTAAGTGTTAATGCCCGATAAGAATATGGCTTCCAACGATATAACATAGTCGGCAAGGCAATGTGTTTGTCTATAATTATATATGGCAACTGAAATAAAGATTAGTGAAATCCGATGCAGTTAGGCTCGGATTTTGCGAAAACCAGATGTGGGGGTGATGAACGAAACAACTATCCTATATGTACTTTGAAAAAATAATATCTGAATCATGCTTACGACCAACTCGATGAACAAAGCATGCCAGTGCTTCGAGGTGCATGGAATATTCAGCTCTCTTTAGCAGGGATACCTGATAAGGCAGATCTGCTCACGTTCAGTGATGTACGTGAGGAAGACGGAAACCGTCAACAACAAACATGTATCGCAGAGTTGCTCGCACCAAATGGTACGGAGCTTTCGGACGCAACAATAGACGCTCGCTGTGTGAGAATAACCCTAAGGGATGCTGGCTTGGCCGCTGGCACAATAGAGGGATTGCCAATAATGCGTTTTGCCTTGAATCGAAGAAATTCGAGTATAACGAAAGTGGCCGGTAATAGTAGCCGAATGGCAATTTTTACAATCTGAATGGACGGTGAAGTTGCAGGTAATCAGTCCTGTACAGGTTTTGGCGAAAGCCGGGGCGAGAAGTTAATGATCGACGGATTTTTGGCTCAGACTCGTCTCCCTGTTGACCGAATGTTGGTGAAGGACAGCAATGTATGGCGAAGGCCAGGTCGTAAGTATGATTCAGGTATTATTTGCGAGTCATCACACTGTAGAAGCCCTTTGACAATTAAATATTTGAATAATCTCTATGGTCAACTCGATGAACAAAGCATGCCAGTGCTTCGAGGCGCATGGTACCTCTGGCCTTTAATACAAGGATACCTGTAAGATAAGGTCACACGAAAACAGTGATGTTTAGTGGAAGGCGGAACCGCCAACGGGAACATGTGTCGCAGAACTGTCTGCATTGAAAGGTTTGGATCTTCCGGGTGCAACAATAGACGCTCGCTGTGCGAAAATAACCCTAAGGGATGCCAGCTTGGCCGCTGGTACGACAGAGGGATTGCCTCTAATGCATCTTGCCTTGAATCAGAGAAATCTGAGTATAACGGAAGCGTCCAGAAAGAGTAGCCGAATGGCAATTCTACAATCAAATTCTGAATGGCTGGTGAATTTGCAGGTAACCATTCCTGTACAGGGTTTGGCGAAAGCTGGGGCAAGAAGTCTATGATCGACGGGTTGTAGGCTCAGACTTGTCTCCCTGTTGACCGAATATCAATGGAGGACAGCAATGTGCGGCGAAGGCCGGGCCATAGGGATTATTCAAGTATAGAAGGTATTACTGTCAATGGAGGTGCAATCAAATGAAAAAGCGGTGTACTAACAGTGCGTGCCGTAAGATTTTTACCGCAGATTCTGTCTGCCCTTATTGTGGCAAAGAGTATCCTCGTATTCCCTCCATTGCACATGAGGTTTATCTCATTAATAGTGGTAGACGCATAGGCTTTACAGCATTAGCAATTCGAAGATTTGATAAGAATTTGTCTCTGACTGAGGCGAAAAGAATGGCTGAGAATTGCCCCTGTGTTATTAACAAAGAGATGACGCAAAAAGATGCCATGCTGTTGTGTGAAATATTGCGTAAGGGTGGTGCGTCTGCAAAGATACGCTAACGGGTATAATCCACTTTTCCACTTGTATAGGGAGGATGGGCTTTATGACAAGAGAAGAAAAGTATATGCATGACGCAGGTGCTTGGAACTGTGAACAAAGATCCCCGCACCATGTTTATTCTGTGGGAAAACACACAGAAGTTGTCGTGCGATATTGTATTGACCACGGAGCAAGCACTGAATTAATTAAAGCTGCATGGCTTCACGATGCGGGCAAAATGAAAACAAAAAGTTTTGACGGAAAGTATGATCATTTTAAAAACCATCCTGAGGTGTCTGCCCAAATTGCGGAAGAGTTGGGCGAGAGCGAGTATGTGATAAGGTTGGTGAGATTCCATGATGCTGCTCTTGGACGTTCGGATGTAACAACACAAGAACTGGCATCATACGGACACAAGTGGTGCGATGATCTTGCCATTTTATTAATGGGTGATTTGGCAGGGCAGCATCCAACATATCAGATGGGTGAAAAGCTACAGCAACGAGGCATATTTCTTTCAGCACTGTATCGAGCTCTGGAAGAATGTGAGTGTACTGAATAATTCTTTTCCACATTTATGAGACACTGGGTTCCCAAAAGCACAAAATGAAACTTAAACCTGCCGTCATGGACAGCCAGGCTAAATAATATACTCCGGTTTCGAGACAAACTCTCAGCACCAAAGCTTTTTTACATCGTTTAAATTGCCGCTTTCATACTACTAGTCTCGATGACAAGGCACACCGGAAAAAAGGAGAAGTGAAATACTCGGAACCGAAATTGAGCTTATAATTAAACAATTCAATATCAATCCAACTTTATTAGGACTTCAGACTTAACTCTGAGGTCCTCTTTTTTTGGAGAAAACAACTCAGGCTGCGTAATAAGAGACAGAACAGCACGAAAGGAGTCGCTTCAATGTCTACTATCACCAAAACCTGGACTGAGGATAAGATTCGCTCCATCATCCGCAAGCTGGATGAGAAAACAGGACTCAACGGAACTGCGTTGCCCATCGCTTTCAACAGTTATGGGTGGTTCCTCGGGCACTACCGTTATGTTGAGCCTAAAGCGTTCGGGTTCAACCGTAAGTTTTTCAACGACTCGACCACCGGGGAAGCCGAGGTGATCGATGTTATCCGGCATGAGTACGCCCACTACTATGTTGATGTCGCTCATCTTGAAAGATACATTGGCCACTCCCGTCGAGAGACATCCCATGGGGATGACTGGAAGTGGGCTTGCAAGATGGTCGGTGCCGATCCCACCCGCTGCCACAACAATTCGGACTCCATCAGCAAAAAGTGGTCCCTTACTGACGCGATTGCCGCATATAACGCTGATGATGTGGTCGAATTCGACGTGCTTGCCTATCTGAATAAGTGGCATCAGGCGCCGGTCGATTCTGAGACTGCCTCCAAGACTCTCACCCGTATCAAAGAACGCAACCCTTATGCCTACTATGAAATCGGCGATGAGATCCTCCATCCCAAGAGAGGATTCGGAATCGTTGAGGATGCCATCCCCCACGACTACTGGACGCAGAAAATCTATGTCCGCTTCGAGGACAAGAGCGATGGTGTGTTTGACGCTAATGACATCTGCAAAATCGTCGACGGGGTGGCTATCCCTTATAAGACGAAGCGTCGGTGAACAGACTCTGTGGTCGAGAAAAGACGAGATATATTCTCATATCTCGACCACAGAAATCAAAAAAGAATTGAAAAAGTGGAGATTCCCCAAACGCTCCCGTATACAGGGACAGAAAGCAAACACAAACCCACCAAAATACTAAAAGCGAAAGGATGTACGAAAATGAACAAGTACGAATTCAACGCAACCAACCTTATTGCAGAGACCTTTGAGGAGCGCGGCGTCAAGTTCGACGTTGTCAGTCATCATGGCATCGAACAGCTGCTGGCAGGTTTTTCCGTCGACTGCGGGCCCAACGTGATCATGAGGTTCATCAGCCGCGATAATGACAACGACGTTGTGGCAGGCATCTTCGGTCTGATCACCAACACTCCCACGGAGAAGAGAGCCCGTGTTATGGACGCCTGCAATGTGCTCAACCACAAGATCCGCTACATGAAGTTCTATCTTGATACGGATGGTGACATCAATGTTGAGTATGACTTCCCCATGCACAGCCCCGATAACGGCATTGGCGAGATGGCTTTCGAGATTTTCGCTCGCATGATGCATATCCTCAAATCCGAGTACAGCATCTTCATGAAGGCACTCTACTCTGAGGAGGAGCTTGATATCCAGGGGCATAGCATTCCTGCTGAGCTGATGCAGCGGCTTCAGGAACTCCGCAAGATGATGGAAGCCCAGATGACTGCCGCTGGCGTTTCCGATGATGAGGAATCCGATGGTGAATCCGATGATGTCAAACTGGATCTTGATAATCTTGAGTTGGTGAGTTCTTCTGACGACATTGCCTGCTAAATTTGCAATCTCCTCCCACCTGAATGAGAGCCGGATGGCAACCGGCCGAAACTGCAGTAGCAATCAACGCTGCTGTAGTCGTGGGAAGCCACAAAATATTACAAAAGGAGATAAAAGTTATGATGAACTATCCCATTGACGGCGCCCTCGCCGCCGCCGAAAGTGCCTTTGAGATCGACCTGCTCAACAAGGTAATCGGCACGACTTATCCTCAGGCCGCTGTGTACGGCACGAACACTCTCGGACAGGTTCTCCAGGAATATGCCGTTGATATCGGGGTTAATCCGCACGACAGCAAGATTCTCTTCGAGAACAAGCGCACCGGAGCATCTACCAGCGACACCAATGAAACGGTAGGAGGACTTGATCTGCAGGAGGGTGATGTCCTGGCAATCAGCGACAATGCCGGCGTAGCGTAAATGCAAGGGGGCTGACATGATGGTGACAATATGCATCCTTGTCGGTTTGGGATTGATTGCCTGTGGAGTCATCATCGCTTGCATTACGAAAAGGGGACGCAAAGGAAAAACTGCCAACGCACCTCCGCCGCTCCCGCCTCGGGTCAATGTAGGCATACCCTCACCAACAGTCAGCCATGCTCGAACCAGAACAAGCAAATCTTCCGTTGCAAGGGCGCTGCCGCCCCGTCGTTCTTCCGCGTCGGCAATCGCCAATGCAGCCCGAAGGACGGCAGGGGCTGGTTATGGGCCACGGGGTGTGACGCCGGGCCACTTCCCATGCTGCCCCTTCGATAAGCTGCGGAACATCCCCGGTGAACGGCAGGTGATCTTCTGGGACAGCGGAGAAAACTGTTACCGCTGCTCCAGAGGTCACCGGTTCAAGAGCAATGGGAAGTTGCTATGACAGCCCAGAAAGGAAGGATGATCTAATATGAACAAAGTCATTTATAACGCTTTGAAACTCTCGGAATATCGCCCTTTGTTCCATGCCCTGCGCGTACTGATTATCGGTGCTGGTGCCGTAGGAAGTTACGAGACAGAGTTCTGTGCCAAAATGGGGCTTTCCCCTGACGAAGTGGATTTTGACCGATTAACTCTTGAAAATGCTGCAAAACATAGCTGCTTGGTTCGTACGCCCGATGATGCAGGACGAAACAAGGCTGAATGTGTCGCAGAGCGTGTGCAGCCTCTTTTGGACGAAGGATGCACGTCAAACGGCATTGATGGAGATCTTTGCTCGCTTGGACCAGAAGCGTTCGCTGACTATAAATATGTAATTGCAGCTGTTGATAATTTCGACGCCAAGATACTTCTGAACGAACTGATTCGCCAGATTCCTGAAGACCGACGTCCTATCGTGCTTATGTCAGGAACATACGATGAAATGGCTCAAAGCGTGATCCTTGACAATACCGAATTTTGCCTTCGCTGTTTGATTGACGAAAGTTGGATGAAGGACAGCAGTATCAGAACGTCATGCACAGGACCACAAATCAGGCAGTACAACGGTGTTAGTGAAGTAGTTCGCACCACTAACCGGGCTAGTTCGATGGCAGCTTATCTGAGTACTGAACAACTCAGAGGAAGCGTTCTTGGTTTTGATGATGTTATGAATCGCAGACTAACCTATACAGCTTATCCCCATCTGGAATTGAGTTCCTCTCATCCCTTGCGGAAACGTAATTGTCCTGGATGTGCAATCCATCCGCCCGCAAAGATTGAGTGGCTGCATGGCAGTGTCATGAATGTTACACTGAAAGAGGCGATGGAGCAGATCGCCGTAAACCTTGGTACGACGGATTTTGAGATGTCCGTTCATCGCCTGAATTACAGGAAGATCGTCCACGCTGGCTTTATTGTGGAGGATGTCTGCCGTTCGTGCGGACCGCCTATTCAGGTGATGCAGCATGAGGGCCGGGTCTTTCTTGACGATCTTCTGTGCGATAAGTGTAGCACCCACGGGAAACGCGCTCATAACAGTGCAACTTTCTCTCATGGCGAAATCTTGCATGCTTTTGACCTCGGTTGCAGTGAAGAAATCCAGAACATGACACTGTACGACCTGGGGTATCCGCTTGGCGCTCATATCGAGGTGATTCAGCGTAACGGAGCTCTTGACTTTTTGGATACCGAGAAGATCACTAGGACAGTCTTTGCGCTTGATGAGGATCACCTGAAAATGCACGAAATCCATAAGCTCTAAAAGGAGGTTCAACATGAGTTACTCAACCAACTATACCGATGAATACGGTCATACGAGAGAAGTTTCCATCACCGAGGAAGACTCTGCCGAGGCTTTGAAGAACGATTACCAGGAAATCGTCCGGAAATACAACCCCAAGTATGTAACGATTCAGAGGGTTCAGGCGAAAACCGGCGAGGCGATGCACCTCAAGGTGACGGTTAAGGCACCTTCGCATTACCTCACCACAAACGAGGACTCTACGCCTAAAGCCTGTGAATCTATGACAGCGGATATCATTTGCTATCCCGGTTATCCGCTGAAATCCGTATCGGCCTCGTATGCCTCGGATCATTATCTTGCGAGTCCTAATGTTTTTCGCTCCGGGAGCGCCTGCATTGACACCTGGATTCCCTTCACGAGTTCCCTGACTACAGTCGTGGACAAGCTCGTGCGCGATATGATTCACGATCCCGGTGTGACTCGATATGAAAGCATGGCAAATAGCAGCGTGGCACAGTGGCATAAGGATGGTGTTGCTGCCAAACGTTTCCCCACGATTCATCCCAAACTGCTTTATGCCTCTGAACTGACAGCCCTTCCGCCTCGCAAGGTGACAGCCAAGCCTGTGACCGCACCTCCGCCCCTTCCCGGCAGACACCACTGAGAGGAGATGAAGTATTGTGACCAATTATACCCCTATGCCTACCAGGCGTCCTTCGGAGCCCAAAACTTATCCGGTATGCAGCCTTAAAAAAGCTCTGGACATCATCAAAAGCAAGTGCGGTGATGTTTATGTCAAGGAAAGGCATGGCAAAGGACGCAACAAGGTTATCATCCTTCCCGAACCCGAACAGGAGCTTAACTCGATCATTTCGTATGGGAGACGGTCCCCGATGAATGTCTATGAGCAGAAACTCTACGGGATGGGGCATTTCTTGGTCGATGATGATGGTAATGTAATCACAATTATCAGTCATATCATTGAAATTCAAACTATGAATCGCAACCCAGTCGGTGCATCAAACCTTGGCCCCAACGGTGAATACAATCCGGGACTCGATTTTCTCGAATATCATCGTTTGGAGTTTCTGAGAAATGAAGCCAAATTCAACACGGATGCCTTCGGCTACCAGGTTGATCCTTTCCTCAAGCTCTGCGGCCCCTCGGAGTTCGTTTTGGAAGGGCATACTCACCCCGATCTCGGTGTGTTTTACAGCGGAACCGACAAGGTGAGTGGCGCTGCACGTGCGGCATCATCTCCCGTCTGTATCTTCGTGTGTGACCCGATTCGGAAGAAGATGCTGGGCAGCATCGGGAAGGACTTTGCCGAGGCGGAAATCATTGTGTTTTCGCGTGGCACGGCTCCTCAGGAGGATCTTAGCGAAGACAAGCGCCTGATTCCTCCTACCGATGAAATCGTTCGTCTTGCCAGTCAGTGCCTTCGTACACGCGGTTATGCTGGAGATATCAGACTGCACACCCGTATTGATGGTAAGGGGTGCTTGAAGATCAAGCTGGTAATTCCTAAGGGCAGAAGGGAGTGATTCATAATGATGAAGGCGCCGGAGAAGTTGGGTTCAGAATACTATAGAGGATTCCTCACTCGACAGGGACAGGCGTTCTATGACCGCATCAATGCCCAGCTTCTCCGGGGGGATTACTCGGGTAAGACGACATTCTCCATAAGTAATCCCGAAACATCTGCATCTGATTGCTTTGCAGCCTACAAAGCGATCAGAGACGATCACCCGGAATTCTTCTATCTGGGATTTCAGAGTGAATTCACCCGTAGAGGTCGGACCGGCACTCTAGAGTACCCAATCCTGTATGCCCCTGAAATCATTGATAGAATCCGGCAGCAGGTGCGGAAGAGTATTTATCGCACCGTTCGTGGAACTGCTCATCTGCATATGATTGACCGTGAGATTCTCGTGTATGAGCGTATTTCAAAGAAGCTCGCATATTCCAATCATAGCGATGTTCGGGATCACAATATTGTGGGCCCTGTGCTTCTTTCATCGGGTGTATGCGAAGGTCATAATGCATTGTTGCTGTTGTGCTTCAGGCGGATCGGCATCCCCTGTATCAAGGTTTATGGCAGAACCAAAACGGGCGGCTGGCATTGTTGGACGATTGCATGGATCAATGGGACTCCCGTCCATTGTGATGTCACTTGGGATGGAACTGAGAACGGGATCGTACGCTTCGATTACTTGAACCTGTCGGATGATCAGATTTCAAGCGATCATTACGACTTCAAATGTGCCCGCGTTCCCGAATGCACATCGGAAGCACTGAGCTACTATAGCCATCATGGTCTGTGTGTTCATTCCTATAGCGATCTTAAGGCGCGGCTTAAAAAGGATTCGCAGAGAGGCATATCGCCGATACTGATTCACTTTAGTTACCGTCCCTCGTCTGGAGATTGCCTGAAAGAAGCGCAAAGGGCCTTCTCAGAAGAACGGATAAGCGGAAATCACCGGCTCTATTATCATCCCACTCTGAAAAACCTGGCCGTAAAATAAACATCATAAGTACAAGGAGATGAGACTATGTACCAATCAATCATCAGAGATCCGGGCGGAAACGGCTTAATCCGAATTCAGCCGGGTGTTTGCGGACAATACTCCGCAATTGTCAACGGGAGTATTCTGATTGTCCCTCCCGGAACCATTGCGTTCGTTGCTATCAATGGTACGCTTTCGCGTCCCTACGGTCCTGGCAGATATGAAATCTTCACAGGCGTTGACCCCTTCTTTGTAAGGCTTCGCAACATTCTGACCCACGGAGACACCGGAACCACGGTGTCTGTGTTCTTTGTGTCGACGGAGAAAACGAAGTTTGTCAAGCTCGGCACTGGAGAGTTTCCTTTCCGGGAGCATCGCTTCCGTCTTACAATGAAAGCGCTTGCATCTTGCAATCTTTCCTTCTCAATCTCCGATCCTCTGAAGGTTCTCACAAAATTGGTCGGAAGCTATAGCTCCGCGTTTTCGGATGAAGATATCGATCCGTGTATGGAACAGATGGTTCTCGCTCCCATTAGAGAAGCCATTTCCAGAGAGATCAGCAAGCTCGATGTCACTGAGTTCAACACCAGACTCTCTCACATCGGAAATATGGCGGTCACCACGATAAGGCCCGGTCTTTCTGAGTGTGGTATCAAGCTGGAGCGGTTTGACCTTGTAGCCATCAATGTCCCCAATTCGGAGATTCAAAGACTCTATAGCCTGGAGCAGGAGTATGCTGGCGGGAAAACCAGAACCGATCTCGAACTGGATAACCTGCAAAGAATATGGAATGGTAATGTCAATAACCGCACTCTAAGTGAAATGATGACGGGAATTCCTTCTCGAGGGCAGGCTCCTACTGGTGGCGCTGCATGTAATTCCAACGGGAACGCTGGCGGAATGGCTCCCATGATGATGCAGATGATGATGCTCTCACAGATGCTTCCGGCGCTGCGGGAACCGCTGACCGAAATGACTCGGCACACGGATATGTTTGGCGGTGCATCGTCTGACGCCCAGGGAAACACCTCATCTGCGGAATCGCCTCCGCCTATGCCTGATCGGTACAAGCGTTGCCCGTCGTGTAACGGAAACGTGATGCGTGGCAATAGCGTTTGCCCCATCTGCGGTTATAGATTTTAAGTGAAAGGAATGATGAAAATGACACGCAAAAACTACTCTTTGATCCCCGTCCTTGCAGCTATCGTTTTGATCCCCCAGTTTCTTTTCTGGTGGCTCGCCCCTGCAGAGGCAACAGCTCGTCTCGCGGTGTACATTGGCGGCACACTTCTCACTGTTGGAATCCCTGTGGCATACCTCGTAACGTACTGGAACAGCAACCTTCGCAAAGCAGCTGGCCTCTCAGTCGTTTGTTGCATCCTTGAAACCGCTGTGATTGCTATCTCCGTCTTGCTTTTGGGAATTGATGTATCTGTAAGGTCGGCGGTCTTCGCTTTCATAATCACAACGCTGGTTTGCCTGATTGCGTTGATCCCCTTGATCAACGCTGCGCTGAAGCAGCAGAGACAGGGCGTATATTCTGCTTCCATTCCTGTGGAACCGAGCAGTCAGCCGGTTCGTGAAGTTCAGGATTACAGCGATCGCGCAGCTAGCCTCCAGCCTCATAATCCCATTCCCGCGCGTACGCCGCACCAGACTACAGCCAGCAAGCCTTTGCCTCCCAGAAATCGATAAGCGTATCATACCGTTAGAAAGGCGGTGATTCTATGGATCGCGTCTGCAGTCGCTGTGGCTGCTCCAGTTTTCACTACAATCGCAGCAGAATGAGAATGGAGTGTGACTTATGTGGAACTCCGGTGTATGATCCGCAACAAGATCAACAACTCATGCAGTATGACAGGACATATTCTCAAGCCATGAGTCATCTTGATGCCGGCAACTGGGAACAAACCATCGCCCTTCTGAGTCCGTTAATGAGCCAGTACCCCACAGAAAAGAAACTGTATCTCGCTGTCCTACGGGCAGCAACTCAGGACTTTGGGGACATAGACATAGATAATACCACCAAGAGAACCATCGCCTCTGAAGCGTGGGACAAACTGGTAAGACTCAATGGCGTAACCGGTGAAATGATCAGATACGGCAGCCGGCGCTATGAGAAACACAGGGAGGAACTCAACAAACAAAGGGCAAGAATCCTCGCATGGATCTTTGCCGCCGCGTTCTGTGCTATCATTGCCGGGATACTTTTGGGCGCAGAGAGCTATTTTGTTGCGGTACTTTGTATAGGTGGTCTAGTTGGCTGCCTGTACAAGGTGTTCAGCTCGCGTCCCGTCAAGGTGATTAAACAGCTTATGAGTGCCGTGCCGAACTATCGACACAATCCGTTTATATAGGAGGACCCAAATGAAGAAGTTTTTTGATGGAGGAGAATACTTTGTCCTGACTTCCTATCGCATCAAGACAGTCCCTATCGCAGAGGACAATGAAGTCGGCTTAACGCTTGCAAAAACGATTTGTGAAGATGCATGCTATCTATCCTCTGCGGGAAATGGGCAAACGGCAATTGAGATTCTCCGAATCGCGGGAAGAAAAGCAGGCAGCCGTATTCATCATTTACTTACGCTCAGAACCCATGACAGTTCTGAACATGATTGTGTTGTTCGCCAGGAAGCGCTCGAAAAAGGCATCCTTTCACTTCTTCATCAGTCTGGTTTTACAGCGGAAGAAGTATCCTTTGAGAAATACAGAAAGCATATTTCCGAGATGGATACAGACTCGGTCTGGGCATTAATGAAGCAGGATATACAGGAATACGGCGTACAGGAAACATATAAATCGCCGTCTGTGGTCGAAAGTGTTGACTGGAAGCGGATCTACTCCGTTTTGGACGGCTCCGGCTGTGGTTTATGTATTCAGATTATTCCTGCGCTGTTGTCTGATGACGAACGTCGGCTGATTGCAAAAAACACTGCTCATTGTTCACAAGCAGTGGATGGCGTAGTGCCAAATATGCGTGACAGCCTCGCTGCGGCGTCGGCAGATCGATGGAAATACTATGCACAGAAAGTCGCAAATCCTTTCGCCGAAGTAAACCTTATCGTTATAGGGACGGTAACCAGCGCTGCACTGGTTACCGCCAGAATAAAGCAGTCCGTTCACGGGACGGCCTTTCGGCCTATTGCTGTTTCAGCGTATCAGAAGTATAGCATTTATAACCAACCTTGGAAAATCTCTCACGATCTTAAGAAGTCGGATGCGGCAAGGCTATGCAAATGGACATCGGATGAGATTTCACAAATCTTTCAGCTGCCGATGCAAGGCAGCTACTTCATCGGCATCGATAGGAACGCATTCTCTTTGATGCCCGAAGTGGATCTCTTACCCGATCAACTGACTAATGACGATAGAGAGGGTCTGTATCTGGGCCGATCCGTATATTCGTCGAAAAGGTTATTTGTTCCTCTTGAGCAACTGTTACTCCACACCGCTGTAATGGGGAAATCGGGTGTTGGAAAAACCACTCTCTTGAAGAAGCTGATAACGCAGTTCCAGAGTCGCGGTATTCCTGTTTTGATATTGGAACCGGTCAAACGTGAATATCGCGATCTGGTCGCTGGCATGAAAGACAGCAGGGTCTTTACGGTGGAACGTCCGGTAGTTCCATTGCTTATCAACCCGTTTTATGTCCCAAAGGATGTGCCTCTCGGTGAATACAGAAGCAGTTTGCTGTCCGCGTTTAAGGCTGCTTTTTCCTTGCCAGATCCGTTGCCGGCGCTTTTTGAAAAGGCGATTTCAGAGGCATATACTCTGAACGGCTGGACAGACATAAGTACGAGTGAGGACGGCAATGTCTCCATTTTTGATATGGCTGACTTTGTCCGAGTCTTTAAGCGTGTTATTTCCAGATCCAGTTACAGCAATGAAGTAAAAGGAAATATGATGTCCGGAGGCGCTTTCAGGCTTCAAAGTCTGATTGAGAGGTGCCCTCGCACGTTTGATACGATACATTCTACATCTGTGGAGGATCTTTTGAACGGATGCGCAGTTCTCGAAATGGGAAGTCTTGAGCCGGAGCAAAAATCGTTAGTTTCAGCTTTGACTCTCATCAGCATACTGGCCTATTTGAAATCCACAAGACAGAGCGATCACCGGCTTAGAAATATCGTTTTGATCGACGAAGCTCACGCTTTGCTGGATCAGGGAGAGGGTGCAACACAAGAGGAAAAAGCTCTGAACAGCACTATGACACAGTTAATAATCAACGTCATTACTGAGATTAGGGCGTACGGAGTTGGCGTCATCTTTTCAGATCAATCCCCTTCGCGTGTTGGCGGGCTAATGCTCGATAATGTTGACAATATTATCTCTTTCCGGCTAAGCGGCGAGGAGGCAGAAATGCTGAGAGAACATATTGGAGCGGATAACAACCTCAGTGATGTGCTTCCTCTTATGTCTGCCGGTGAGTTCGTGCTTAAGAATCGTTTTCTTAGATCGGCTCTGCCCGCCAGAATGGATTACTCGCCCGACAAAGAACATCTGAAGCATGTTTCAGATGAGCAAATAGTCAAAACCCACACAAAGTATTTGACTGCCCACGGCAAAGATTATTGCCCGTTCGCCTTCTGTGAAAAAGCAGGGTGTAACCATTGCTCAGTTGCTGTTCGGGAAGAAGCAAATATGTTTGCAGAGCAGATATTTGCCGAGCGGCAGCTCAAACTGAGCACTCCGGAAGAGGTTGCCGCACACATTATTCGCATCCCGTCTGTTTTATCATTTCGTATTAATACTGAGAATGCGGCTATGTTCAGAAAGAAATGTAGCTGCATTGCTGTTCATCTCTTAAGAAAATGCTCCGTGGAGAACGGTATCTCATTTGGAGAGCAGACCGTCAAAAAGCTCCTGACAGATATGAATAATCACGGAAAGGAAGGAAACGGCAATGAATGAATTCAATGACACATCAACAGAATTTTCTGAAACTGATGGGATCGATGTGCCAGAGACGAGTGATTGGACTGATTTTGATCCCACAGAAACGGATGATATCAGCATTGATACGGCTGAAGGTATTGGCACCGGAGATACGCCAGATTTTTCGTTGGGGGCAGCATTCGATGCCAGTGATATTCAATCCGAGGCAGAAAAAGCTGCAGAGTATGCTCGCTCTTATGGCTTTGACAAAGCCGCCGATTATATTGAGAGGCATTACAATGGAGATGAATTCGTCCCAGGCAACCCCATTCCAATAACCACCCGCAACATGGCTCTCGATGGCCTTGAATCTGAAAACGGCGTCTCGTTTGAAAGACGAACAGCGGAACTTGCCGATGGGCTATCTGTCGAAGGGGTTTTCCCTGAATTTGATAGCAAGCACCACGTTGAACTTGGAAGTGCTGCGAACGATATGAGCCTTCACCAGCAGTTCAACGCCTGCAGAGAGGATTTTCAGAATCATATGTATGATAGTCCCGAAAAACTGCAGGGCATAACTTTTGGAGCAATGGAAAGAATGGATTCCCCGCAGGGATATACGCCTGAGGGTTTCACATGGCAGCACAATCCTGAAACAGGTAGTTTTGACCTAGTATCACAAGATGATCATTCTGTCGGGCACACAGGTGGGAACGCCCTGTGGGGAAACTAGGAGGATGCTACTTAATTAGATTTCGATCCATTCCAGGATTTCTTTGTGTTCCTCATCCGCTTTGTCTGAAACTGAGAAGAGAGCAACCCCGCTCTCTTCTTTTCTTTTGGAGATTTTTCGTAATCTTCCGTATTGATGGATGTAAGCAAAAACAAACAATGTCTTCTTGTGGAGATTTGCTCGATGTCTCCGTATTCAGAGACAACAAGATAGAAAGGATGAGAACAATGAAGAATTATGAAGGAATCATGAGCATCGGGAACATGGAGCTGAAGGACTTGGTCATTGAAGAATCGCCCAACTCTCTGATCGTTACGGCAAAGAAGAAAATCTATGTCCCCGAAAAGAAGATTATCCTCATGGACCAGATGTCCGAACAGGAATCTCGGTTCTTAGCGGGTGTGAGCAAGAATAAGGGAGGTTTGATTGTATGAACTATCTGATGAAGAAGGCCGTTAATCTCAATGGTCAGGACATGATGCTGGCGCCTTTGGACATCGACTTCGCCCATCGCACGATTTCTCTCACAGGTGAAATCGATGAAGACGTAGCCACGGTAATGAACTCCGCCCTCAGGTGTCTTGCCAGAGACTCGGAAGATGATATCACAATCTACATTCAGAGTCCGGGAGGGTCGGTCTCCGCCGGTTTCAGCATTTACGATACCGTGAAGGCATTGAGATGCGATGTTGTTACTGTCGCTTGCGGCATGGCGGCAAGTATGGGAGCCTTTCTTCTGGCCGCCGCCGGAACAAAGGGTAAGCGTTGGTGCCAGCCGAATGCTGAGGTTCTTATCCATCAGCCGCTTGGCGGAACAAGCGGTCAGGCCACAGACATTCGCATTCATGCCGAACATATCCTCAAAACGAGAGCGAAACTCAACAAGATTTTCTCTGATTGTACCGGACAGTCTTCCGAGAAGATTGAGGCTGATACCGAGCGCGACAACATCATGAGCGCAGAAGAAGCTCTCAAATACGGCCTTGTGGACAAGGTTGGCGATCCTATTTCCGAATGGTGAATGGAGGTGCGTTATGAAACACTATGATATCACTAAGCCCATTGGGCTTGCTACCCCCTGTAAAGAAATCGAGCACACATGCAGCAAGGCCCAGATGTATAAGCAGTGCGGCCTTCGTCCGAATCACTATATCATTCCCCTTGACCCCGGTTCCGGTAGGACAACTCTGGTCGAATACATGACCGACAAGTACAAGGAAGCAGGCGTCCTGAGCTTCAACAGCGGTCTCGATGACTATATCGAAGTCGCCTTTGATGGCTCTCTTCAGCAGCTCAAGCAGGCATTCGCCGCAATCGACTCCGCTGCTGTGTATACCAACGAATACTGCAATATTATCGGTATGGATATCAGCGGTATCTCTGCTCACCTCGGCGAGACTCAGCTTTCCGAGTTTATGAAGAACTGCAAGAGGGTGTGCGAGCACGCATGTGTTATCTTCTTTGTCCATACGACTCCCAACAAGAGCGAAGAAAAGCTCGCGGAAAAGCTGTGCGAAACCGTTGATAATGTCAAGCGTCTCGAAGTTGAACCTTATACCACGGAAGATATCTGTGCTCTGTTCATCAAGACGGTTGAGGAGCATGGTATTGAGATTAAGCATGAAAATGTGTTCCGCGCCGTGCTTGCAGATATGGTTGCGGAATTCTGCATTGCAAGCGTTAAAGACGCAATTACCACTGCCGATGCGCTTGTCCATTTCGCCGACTTCTCAGGTTTTACCCCCAATGTTGACGAAAGCAGCCTGAAATCTATGATTACCAGTTGGCACAATGATGCAGAGAGGAGCGAAGTGAAATGAGCAGAAGTGAGCGGTGGAATACCATTAACGAAATCAAACGCAGGTTTCACGAAACCACAGACCCAGTGAACGGTGCCGGCCCCGTTGTGTATGTCGAAAACGGCAGGAAGTATTCTGATGACAGCGAGTCGCACATCGCGGTGATCGGCCGTACTGGCAAGGGTAAAAGTCAGTGCTGCAGTCTGCCTTTTATGCGAGAGATCCTCAAAAAGGGGGAAAGCCTCATCATGCTCGACCCCAAAGGGGAGGGCTATAAAAAGGATGCCTGCTACATTCCTGAACACTATCAGGTCTTTTGCGTTGACTTCCGCAACCCCCGCAAAAGCCCTACTAAATGGAATCCGGTGACCACTCCACATAGGCTCTTTTGCTCCAAAGATCCTGATGATAACGATATCGCAAGTTCCATGCTCAGTGAGCTTTGGAATGGTGTTTATCCCTATGACGGCTATTCCGACAAGTTCTGGACGGACGCCTCCGTAAATTACGCAAAAGGATTGACTTATGGACTGTTTGAGACCGCTGGAAAGGAAAACATCAATCTTGATAGTATTGCGGTGATGATGGAGCAATCGGAGGTCCGTTTTGGCGGCCCTAACAACACTCTCCTGAAGGAGTTTTACGAGCATCTCCCCTCTGATTCTTTGGCAAAACGAAATCTTGCAACCTATGTTACTGCCCCCAACGAAACGAGGGCATCCATTCACAGTGTCGCTGCATCAGGCCTGGAAGTCTTCAGTCGCAGTAAAGGCCTTATGGAGATGCTTAGCGAGGATACGTTGAACATTATGGACATCGACGTGGAAAGACCGTTTGCCTGCTTCATTATTACGCCGGATGAGACGGATGTTTATGATAGCCTGAGCGGATTGCTGATCTCCCAGTTTACGCAGCACCTCATTCGTGTTGCGCAGGAAAGGGGCGGGAGGCTTCCAATCAGGGTGAACATCATCCTGGAGGAACTTGGTTCGGTTGGTAAGAGCATCCCTTCTCTGCCCAATCTGATGGTGGCCAGCCGCAGCCGGAATATGCGGCTAATGCTGATCCTTCAAAGTAACGCGCAGCTCGTTGACGTCTACGGAAAGAGCAAGGCTGAAACGATCAACTCCTGCATTGGCATTACCATCGGCTTTTCCACCAACAGCTGGGAAACCCTCACTGAGTGGGCTCAGCGTTGCGGAGAGAAGCAGATTGAGAACAGCGGTCATATCATCAAGGAACAGTTGATTACGGCGTCGCAGTTGGCTGCAATGCCCACCGGCACTGCACTGGTTATGGTGGACAGCCAGTATAAGTTCATTGCTCATCTTCCTTTCTACGATGAGATGTACGATAACTCCAAATGGAAAGCCCCTCAGTATAAGCCCACCGCAAGCGGGAGACCGTTCAAATCGCTTGATTTCGAAGCTATGGTCAAGGAAATCAAGAAAAAGCAGATGGAGTCCACTCTTTCGGGTTTTTCCGCTGAACGGAAAACTTCTGCGGTTCCCACAGGCTTCCCTTTTTTTGAAGAAGCGCGGTCTGATGGGCCAATGGATATCGACAGCCTGGTTTCTAGGATTGACGCGAAAATCGCTGAACTCGAAGCTGAGGAAGAGGCAGAGCGGAAGAAGCAGGGAGCAGATAAGAAGCATCACGTGATTATCACAGAAGGTCAAAGCAATCGAGCGAGAATTGCACGAGTAATCGCCTCTGCAACAGGAGAAAGCCTCGAAAAGGCAGCGAAAAGGCTGGCTCAGTTCCCGGTTGATATCGCTTTTAGCACCAAAAGCGAAGCTGTGAAATTTGCCAAGGATGTTACTAACGCCGGTGGAAAGGCAACAATTAAAACGTCGTAAAGAGGTGATCCGCAATGTATCCGGTCCTTAAAGAGGGCGTGTCTATCGGAACCTTCCAGTACGAAGGTTCCGATGCCACCCACTATTTCATTGAAAACGCTGATGGGGAGGAATTTGAAATCAGCCGCAGACTATGGGATGCCCTCCTGAAGGCAGATGGTACTCGCCCTTTGGATCTGCCGGACAATGGACGCCGGATACTTCCCAAGCTGAAGCGACATGGACTGGTTCGGACTTCCAGATTTGTTCAAGATAACGGCCTCTTTAACCGCTTTATTCTGTTTCCTATTGGCAATAGACTGCAAGCCGGAAGGCTGGTTTTCAAAGCACTAAATGCCGCTCTTCCCGCAGTATCCATTCTCGCCTTTGCGATTAGCGTATATGTAACGGCATCGGGAGGTGCAGAGAGTGGGGACAGCTTCAGCTGGTGGCTTTATTATGCTCTCATAGTTTTATCCCTTGCACTTCATGAGTTGGGACACCTTGTTGCGGGAGTTGCGTATGGGTATAAAATCAGCGATACTGGAATCCTTCTCCTCGGTATTATTCCGTTCGGAGCATATGTAGCCCACGAGGATATGGAAGATGCAACGAAAGCTGAAAAGATACAGTTTGCGTTGGCTGGGGTTGAAGTCAATCTCCTTATGGCCGGGATTTGTCTCATTTTAGCGATGCAGTCTTATCAGTGGTCGCGGACTATGTTCTCCGTCGCAAATGTCAACGTCATCCTTGCCGGTGTAAACCTGTTGCCAGCATCGGGACTTGATGGTGAATCAGCGTTAAGCGCAGCGTGTGGGATTAACAGCATCAGCGAAGTGGCAAGAAAATGGCTCACCAATAAAAAGTGCCGCAAAAAGCTCCTTCGTGCCGGTTTGCCAGGATACGCTTGCTTCTGCTTCTTCTCCGTTACGATGATTTCAAAAGTCATCCTTTGGCTGCTTATTGGCCTTGATGTTGTATTGGTCTTCTTCAATATCTTCTGAGTATTCATAAGCGTGAGAAAGGTGTGAGATAACTATGTTGTTGATTCCGAAGCGGGAGGCTACTCCGTGATACAGGTTCTTTGCCATGAGCTTTATCACAGATACCAACACTATCAGGTGAATCTCCTTCAAGCCATCAGGGACAATAGTGATACTGCAAAGTACGCCAATCTTCTGCTTCTTGATACCGCCGGAATATACGAGGATGAATATAGCAACTACATCTCTCCTGACGACGACTCTGCCATTTCGTACTATATGTACAACTCACAAAGACTTGAACGTGATGCTGAAAAATACAGTAATGCGTCCGTCGTTGATTACTACGAGCAGATTTGTTCATACCTGGAGAGTAATTAAAAAGGCTCTATTCGAGAGGTTTGCATCATGGGTTATTATTTAGAATTGGCTATAAATGAAGCCTATCATGAAGGCCACAGTTATCTAGCCCCGGGACTGCAACTGAAATAGTAAATTAAAAGTTTTGGGATCGTCGCACATCACTTTATGTGGTGCCTGCTTTCACAGATGATCTGGCACATACTCCGCCCGATACTTCTCCAGAGAATCCAATATAATGGATACCATTGCCTTGCCGTCCTTGTCATACCCGACGAACACCGCATTGTGGTAATCTGCAGACTCAAAGAGCAACTTGTTATCCAGGCAATAACGGATAATAACCGGGTGAATTCCTCGGCCTTGCAGGTATTTCTCCACGCGGTCCGTTGTTTCGGACAGCTCCGGCATCAGCAGTTCCGTGTGTTTTCGTTCCTTCTGGCGATAGAAAACGGGAGGCTTTTCTGCCTCCCGTCCGAGAATGATTTCTGCTGCCTGCGTGAAAGGGATGCCCTTTACCTTGATGAGATAGTCCAGCGCTGATCTGCCGCCAATGCCCTGTGAGAACCAGCACCACTTGCCATTGCTGATTCGCAGGGAGTCGTGTTCTTTGGTGCAATAGGTGTTTCCGGATACATGGACGAGCTCCTGCGGTTCATAATTGCGGAGGTAAGTCAAAAGATCCATTTCCTTGGCCTTGGCAATATCCTCCGCTGCAATATAGCTCATAGGGCATCACCTCGCTTCACGCCGGTCTCTCAGGAAATCGGCCCGGATGACCGCATTGGCTCGGCACTCGATGGTGTCCCGGATGTTGTCCATGTGGTCGGTCTCCCGCTTTTCAAAGTCCTTGAACACATCCGCAAGGGGACAGGGCGACTTCAGGAGTGCCTTGCACTGCTTATCGGACAAGTCGTATTCCTCCAGTGCCAGCACGATGTCCTCCCGTACCGTGTACTCGTAGCAGTGGTTCAGGATTTCATCGGGTGGCTGGGAAAGCAGCCACTCCCGATACTGCTCCTGTTCTGCGAACACCTTCTTATATAAAGCGGTGTTCAGTTCTTCGTTTGTCATTTTGCTTCCTCCTTCATTTATGCTTTTTGAATAACACGCTCTATAGAAAAAGCCGCTTGATTTCTCTTGGAAACCAAGCGGCTGTATATAGAATATTTGTTTTTGGAACGAAATCAGATCATCCACACGGGGACAATGTATGTGCTGCTGTCGATTGCGCTCAATGCCTCCCGAAGGCAGATGATCGCGCCTGTCCCTCTCGGCACAGAGGCTTTATCCAGCAGCTTGAAAGCACCCGTAATTTGTGTGGGCGGGTTGATGCTTTTTTTGATCTCGATGGGGTGCAGCTGACCGTCGCTCTCCATAATTAAGTCGATCTCGTTGCTGTTCTTGTCGCGGTAATAATGCAGCAGACAATCCTTGGCACTGTTGCTGTAGGTTTTTATAATTTCCGACACAACATAGTTTTCTAAGACAGCTCCGTTTATCGCACCGTTCATCAGAATTTCGGGGCTTGAGTACCGAGTCAGATAGCTGACCAGCCCTGTATCAAAGAAATACATCTTCGGCGTTTTGATCGTCCGCTTCAAAAGGTTGTTGGAGTAGGGGTGCAGGAAGAACACGATCCCGGATTTTTCAAGCTCCTTCATCCAGCGCTTTGCGGTATCGTCACTGACCCCCACATCTCCGGCGATGTCATGCAGGTTCAGCATCTGGCCGCTTCTGCAGGCGGCAGCGCGAATGAAGTCGGCAAACATCACCTTATCCACACCGGGAATGTCGGTGGTCACATCCCGGTCGATATAGGTCTGAATATAGCTGCTGTAAAACACATCCCGGTCTTTGTGCTTGCCGCTCCTGTGGCCGGGGAGTGCGCCGTCCCAAATCCGCTGGTATATCTCTTTCGGTGTGGCAGGGGAAAGCACCGCCTTGCGCTTCTGCAATTCGTCAAGCTCCAACGAAAAGGGTGAAACCTCCATTGCACCGCAAAGCTCCGACTGTGACAGTGCCGACATATGAAGAATGGCGGTTCGTCCGGCCAGCGACTCCTGTGCCAGCTCCATCAGGCGATACGCCTGAGAACCGGTCAGCCAGTAGGAGCCGGGGGCAGCGCCGTTATCCACGGCGATCTTGATATACGAAAACAGCTCCGGTGCATACTGAACCTCATCGATGAGAACCGGTGCGGGATGCAGCTTCAAGAACATGGCAGGATCGGTTTTGGCAAGCCTGCGTTCCTCCAAATCGTCCAGCGAAACCTCGGCTCGTGCCGTCCCCTCCATCAGATGCCGCAGCATGGTGGATTTTCCCACCTGACGCGGACCGGTCAGCAGCACACAGGCGTACTCCTCATTGATTGCAACAAACTTCTTTTCAAGCTGTCTCTCAATATACATTGCTCCGCCTCCTTTAGGCTAAAATACGATGCACCTTTATTATAGCCTAATAGCGAGAAAAAATCAATAGTTCTTAGGCCAAAATACGATGCACTTGTATTTTGGCCTATATGAGCAGCGATTATGCGAATCTGCACAGGCTTTCACCATTCATGCAAAAGTCGCCAGATTTCAAATCAGGCGACTGAGCAGATGGTACTTGTCTTTTTCCCCATCAAAGAGCGTCGGGATTTTCTTCATGACCGCTTATCCTCCGACATTTGGCTGAGATGCCGCAAGAAGCTGATGACAAACATCACTTTCCAGAATGGGCGCAAGGCCCGCAACACTTGGCTGGCCGGGAAAATCAAATGTGGAAAATGCGGGTACGCACTTAAAACGACCCATAACCCCTCTGGCTATGAATACCTCCGCTGTTCCAAGCGGGCCGACCACAAGGGCTGTCCGGGGTGCGGCACACTCCGCAAGAATGAGTTTGAACAGTTCATTTTCACCGCTATGGGAGAAAAGTTCCGGGAGTTCAAACTGCTTCGGGGCGGCGAGGGAAAAGTCAATCCCAAGATTACCGCCTATCAGGTGGAGCTTGCACAGGTAGAAGCCGAGATTGAAAAACTGCTTGATACGCTGACCGGGGCCAACGCCACCTTGCTTGCCTACGCCAACAAAAAAATCGAGGATTTGGACAACCGCCGCAAAACACTGTCCAAGGCGATTGCAGACCTGTCCGTTGAAACGCTGTCCTCCCAGCAGATTGAATTACTGTCCGGGTATCTGGACGATTGGGAGCATATCAGCTTTGAGGACAAGCGGAAAGCCGCTGACAGCCTGATTTCATCAATCAGTACAACCAGCGACTATGTAAAAATATATTGGAAAATCTGATACTTTTTCCACTCTATCAAACCACTTGTTTCTTTTTATCGCTTGTAGCCCCTTGTACACCGTTGCTTCCATACCCTGCAGCCAATCTGCCGGACGAGGCATTTTTATCTCAAGCTCGCTTGAATCAACAGATTTACTAGATATAGCAACCGCTGCCTCCTGGCTGAGGCCGTATCTATGCGTAGTCCAAATGTGTAACTGTTTCTTGTCATCAGACGAGGGCAGAAACAGCTTGTCTATTTCCAATCAAGCACTTAACCGATACTGGAGTACCGTTATAATTTCGCTCGGTCTCCATATACATAATGAAGCGTGCGACGCTTTCGCTTTTAAATTGCGCATTGCGCTCTGCGCTAATGCTATAGTAATCTAAATCACACATCGGCAGCATATACGACACCACCGGCAACAGGGGTTCTTCCTCTATGTACCCGGCTGCGCCGAGTACGTCGGAATAATCCT